>Ga0172375_10004991_pt1 | contig 19366 bp, 9 predicted proteins | sample LakKiv1m_FD_114537 | JGI IMG/M metagenome (GOLD analysis project Ga0172375, IMG submission 114537) | Freshwater microbial communities from Kabuno Bay, South-Kivu, Congo - kab_092012_11.1m | ecosystem: Environmental > Aquatic > Freshwater > Lake | place: Democratic Republic of the Congo...
GGTGGGCAACCATGGATTCCGCTGGGTGCCACGAACGCCAGCCTTAGCCGCTGGTCTTACCGATCATATTTGGACTGTTAAGGAGCTACTTTTATTTCAGATACCTCCACCTGGCTGGCAACCACCCAAACACCGGGGAAGGCGTTCTCTGGCTGAAAAGGCGTTGATTGACAGGTGGTGTTCATGACCACGGTTTACTGTGGAGCTACCGGCGAAGGTATTGTAAAGGACAAATATTTATTCAGCACCATGGAACAGAAATTCGCGATCTCAAAAAAAAACAACAACGAAGGATAGATATTAATGATGGATGACCAGAAAGGCCGATATTTTTTCCCGACTTTCATGAAATAAAAAGGCTTGGCACTCCAAAGCTTGTAATGGTCAGTGTATCTCTCGCACGAGTGCAAGCCACATGAAACAGGCAGCGTTCTTGAATCTCGGAATCGAATTGTTCCATTTCGTCCAATTTATTGTTTCCTTCCCATGGGATAACTCCTGCGTTGACGCCGGCGATCAAGACATGGTGGAACTCCAGGCCTTTTACACGGTGAATGGTTGCTAGCCGGATACCATCACCAACATCCTCAGGAGTATCTGGTTTCAGCAAGACAAATTCAATTTTCGCATTGAGCAGACCTGGAATATAGTCTTCGAACAATTGACGATTGGCGCGCGCAATCAAGCAGATCGTCTCAGGTTTGACATCCTCAAGTAGCTTTAGAATTGTTTCGGCGATATACTTCTTTTCCTGTGAAAGAGAAGCAAAGTTCTGTACGATAGGCTTCTCACCATGAAGCAGAGAGCGGTATTCCTGGTTCGTATCAGTTCCGCCATCAAGATCGTCGAATGGTTGGTCCGTCAATACACCCAAAGACCAGTTACGGATTTCTTCTGTTGTTCGATAGTTGATCCGCAGCTTGCTCGCACGACCTTTGATGTTTATACCACACTGACCTAGTACAACCGGCCGGCCGTAGATGCGCTGGTGCGCGTCACCCACAAAGAACAGGTCGTTGCATCCTTCTGGAACAATCTGACGGATTAACTTTAAGTCTTCCGGATGCAGATCCTGGGTTTCGTCTACCACCACCGCCCGATATGGTAGTATCGGTCCCTTATGCGTCAGGTATAAGCGTGTCTGGCGAATCATATCGATCCATTCTAGTTTGCCAAGCACATTCAAATTACGCTTAAACTCGTCGAAGACTTCCCAGACTTGGGCGCGCTGGGGACGTGTCAGACGTATATGTTGCCCAATTCGTGGAGCTAGTAGATATTCTTCGCGCGTCGTGATACTTTGGGCCTGCACCACCCTGTCCCATTCAATGCGGTAGAATGCTTCGCTCCAATCACCGGTTCCCACCGAGCTAAAGGCATCCCGCCAGCACTGCTGGATTTCTTCGGATGCGGCGATTTCAAACTTAATCTCTTGAGACCGCAAGAAGCTCGCCGCCCAGCTGTGCAGATGAACAATCTCGATACGATCGTATTCAGGGCCACATAAGCTTTTCAAATTTGCCCGGATATTCGCTGCCAGTGTTTTCGTGAAGGTGGTCAGAAGTATTCTGTCTGTGGACTTTGAAAAAACCTGGGCAGCTAAGAAGCGCGCCCGGTGCATGGCGACAACCGTTTTGCCTGTCCCGGCTCCGCCCAAAACGCGTGCCGGTCCGTTGAAGTTGTGGCTGACCAGTGCAGCCTGGCTGGGATGCAGGAAGACACGCCACTTTGCCAGCGGGGCGTTAAGCATTTCAACCAGTTCATCGACGTTCTTGACTACTACGAACCGCCGTTTGCTATCCGGATGGCTAAGGGCTTTCGCCATATCCTTGGGATCGACATGGGTAGGCTGTGCGACTGCCCCTAAGGCCTGGTCAACCGAGTAGCCCAAATTTGCGATCCAGTATAAAGCTTCGTAGGCTTCCTCGGGCAGATAGGGCTGTAATCCGTCGAGATCTTCTGGTTTTCGCAGAGCGCGAACCGCAGGCAAGAGCGGCTCTGGTAGACCTATACGGAGTAAATCCTCATCAGTGAAGGTCCCAAATAAAGCATCCACCCCCTGTTGAGCAATGTGTGGTTGTTTAACTGATCGGATAAATTGTACATCAATGATCTGTAGCGCGCCGGTAACCGGATGGATGTCAAATACCTTGTTGCGCGCCCATTGCATAGCTTCATCATGGTGATCTACCCATAGCAACAGGTATACTTTGTCTTCTTCCGGTTGCAATACGATCGCCCGATAGTCTAGGCCAATACGCACAGTTCGCACTCGTTTGTCTTGCACATCGTGGATCGATTCATAATTGATAGCTGCAGAGGTGGGATTGCACTGGAAACGGGTGACAAACTCACGTACTTTCTTCTGCTGGGACTGTGGCACATGGGAAAACGCTGTAAGGAAATCACTTGAAATGGCGACCTGGGTCATAGACACCTCATGCTTTATGGGCTAAAAAATCATCTTCGCTAGCCTGCAAATCCAGATAACGAAGTGAAAACATGTTCAACCACACCTTCTGCTCGGTTGGACTCCCTGCTGAATTCCACAGTTCGACCAGACTGTCAAGAGGCATTTCAACAAAAGTAGTATCGTTGGGTTTTAACAAATCCTTGTATGCTGCCAAAGCTTCCCTGCATTCCAAATCCAATGGATGGTAAACCACCATAAACCGGCCAGAAGTGTAACGAGATCCAGGTATCATACTCATGGCAATAGCCAGTAAATGATCCCGCCAAAGTTGGTTGAGCTGTTTCGCTTGCAAACTAGGTAGCATGTCAGGTAACCATGGTGCTCGAGGGTCTTGTGTCCAATGGTCGTAGAATTGACTCCTGTATTCTTTAGCGGAAAAAGCTTCTACCAGTTTGGTTTCAATGCCAATGAAACTCTCATTCCCATCTAGGCGAATATAAGAAACAAAAGCATCAAAAGCAGTTCGGTCGTTCAGATAATTTCGAGCAGGTTCAGGTGCATATTCCAGCACTACTCTGGTAACTGCTTGGATTTCGCCCGGTAATAGCGCTTGCATCAACCGCGTAGCTAACTCTAGATCATCCACCAATTTACCAAACAAGTTGAAGCACATCGGCTGGCTGGAAAGCATGTTGCATAGTAAGCGAAAAGGATCGATGGCGCCTCTTTTCTCTGCTAGGCGTCGACTGGCTACATCAAAGATGGTAGGATCGAGAAAATTCATTCCCCGTTCACCGTCTTCACGAGTGAGCATATTTCCATACCAAGTCGTGCTCCCAGCTTTTGGTCCTGTGCCATAGGGCGCTTCCAGAATTTTGGACCGGTACCAGCTTTGGTGAAACCGCATGCGCGCCGCAAATGGATTATCCCCTTTGTATTGTGGCCCGATATCTATGTGATCGCGGGGCTGTTTATCCATTCGAGTATTTCTCTAAAAATAAGTCAATTTGATCGGGATGAAAAGTTTGCCAGCCGGCTTCGGTAAAAGACTCCCGATCAGATTCGCTTATGGACAGTAGAACCGCCAGCCGGCGCTCTTCCCAAGCCAGTTCGGCAACGGCAATGATCTTGCCTCCACTATCTACTAGTTCATAACCGACCAACGGCGGCTCAATCTGCATTGTCTGGCACGTTTGGAGTAAGGAAGTCACTTCCGGAGCTGCGTATTCAAAGACCTGGCCCCACGCATCCGGCGCGACTGTCACTTGTTGTTCATAAATTGGACTTTGTAAAGAAGCTAACTGAATGTATTCTGCACTCAAGGGAACGAAATTCGGCAGAAATTGGTACAGGTTGGCGAGCAGCCAAAACTGTCGCCAAATGATGCGAAAGCCCTGCGCAGAGCGACGCTCAAATGTATCATCCAGGCGCAAATTGATATGGAAAGCTTCCGGCTCCCGTAATTTGAGCGACAACATCGGAACATAGATAAACAGCTGCATAGCTGAATGCTCGATGATCCCATACAGATGATCTCCAGCCAGTGTATCGAATGGAACGGTCAGGTCTGGCAAGCTAAGCGAAGTAACTAGAAGGTGCGCTTTTTCCTCCAGCACACCGATCCCTACCGGCGGCCTAAGCGGTCGTAAGGTTGCTAACGCCTGGACAGCTACCGTATCAGCCCACTGACCAAAGTGTGGATATTGCAAATATTCCAGTAGTTGAACCACCGCGTTCAGGTGCAACAGACGCTCAGATAGTGGACCGCGCATCTCACGCACCGCATTTTCAGCAAAATGATGCTGGTCGTGGTCAAAGAAATGCAATTCTAACGGTTCACCGCTCTCAAACTCCTTGACATCATCCCAGGTAATCGACCAGACCAGGAACTTACCGGATGCTATCAACGCGCGCCGCTTTAATATATCGTCGCCCAGACCACCAGTCGATTCCTGGGGACGAACATGATAAATAAAACCATCGGTAAAGACTGCCACCGGTTTCGCCGAAGAAGGTTTCTGCGGCCAGAGTACAAAATCAGCCTTGCTTGGGACGCTGACTTTGTCTGCATGCCCCAAGTTGACTTGCGGCTCCAACATCCATTGCGCCGCACCGATTATCAGTTCCCAGGCTTGCTTGCCATTAAAAATCGTCGGCGTAAAGCTGTGATCCATTTTTCCCTTGCAGTGCTTTTCCAATGCATATATCAGGCGCTGCTCCAACTCACTCTCGATCAGGCTGTCCATGTGAATGTGGGAAAGCGATGGGATCGTTTCCAAAGTCTGGCGCTGTCCCAGGATTTCACTTAACATCTCGATCCCTAACCGGCGCGAAATTAGTTTTAGCTCGCGCTGCACGCGGTAAGAGTAAAGGCAGCGGTAGCAAGCTTGCTTCTCAGGTATCAGGCGGCAACGACAACTCATCAATGCGTCCAAGGCAAGCTGCAAAATCTCGAAGAAATTATCCGGACGGGCCAAATCCCTCAGAAAGCCTGTCCCACCTGGAACACTGTCATAGATCACCAGGAAACGTCGCCGACTGCCATCTTCTGCAGGTTCTGTATGAGGCAGGATATGTAAGTGATCCGGATTGCCTCGGAATTTCTTGCGCAGTCCCAGGTCCAGACAGGCCTCAAAGGTTGCCATTTTCTCTTCAATCATTGTGGTAGAAACAGGTAGCAAGATTCGGATCGCTTCAGAAGTGACCTGCCGGAACAGGTATATGTTTTCCCACTCCAATGCCTGGGAATTGGTAAGGGATGCACAATTTCGGGTATGTTTGAGGCTGCCTGCTGCATTTGGATTTGGCATAGTTTCCACACTCAGGCCGCAATCCCGGCAGGTACGGAATCCTTGCTCCGGTCGATCCTCCCCGGCAATTGAAATATTTTGGCTGATTGTACCCGTCGGGCCGAAATTGATCTCCCGCAACGTCACTTGTTCCATGTATTCAATGCCAAACGGCAGCTTGGGCAGCAAATATGCGCCCCGGCTGTTCTCAGGACCCATCTCAAAAAAATGGCTTGTCTGGTAAGAGCGACGCTCGCGCTCATCGCCGTCATCGCCAACCCGACTCTCATAGCCATCCACGTAGGCGCTCGCTTTCCGGAAGCGAACCATGTTATGCTGTTGGCCGTGATCCGACCACATGGTCGAGCCGCAATTCGGACAGACGGCGCTGTAATGACTGGCCTGCACCAGCTCCATATGCGAGCATTGGTCACAGAACTGCCAGCGTTCAATCGACTTCTCCCGGCCGGCGATATCGACATGGCTGATGGTGAGATTCTGCCCTTCCGCATAAAAGTGGTTAAATGGCGCTAACTCACGCAGCGCTAGTGGCGCAGGGCGCACGTATTCTCGTAAATCATAGCCTTTTCTATCGTCACCAGGCTTGTTCACCCCAGAGATCACTGCGGTTAGCCGCACGCCTGTTTCCGGGAAGGCATAATTAGGCAGCAGACCGGCATCGGTGAAGAAGTTCAAGATATATTGATCCTCAAGCTGCTTGATCATATCCAGTATCAGCGCCATATCCTGTGCCAGGCGTTTCAGTTCCACCTCGGGGTTCTGGTATTGTGCCGGATCGGCTTCGATCTTTTCCCGGCGCGTTTTGAGCGCTTTGCGCGCTGCGCGCAGCTCTTCTCGTTCCGCCTCTACTTCAGCCACCGCCGTTCGAACCGCAGATGGCAGGGCATCCCCGACTGCATATGCCCGTAATCGCTCCTGGTTTTCAGGGGATACTACTTCTCCGAAGATCTCTAGGAAATGCTCGATCAACTCCTGGTGGTTTTTCTCAATGAAGGCCAGCAAGTTCTCAGGAAAACCACCTTTCTTTACCCCTGCCAGCATCTTCTGTACATCACGAGGCAGCAACGTGGCTTTAGGATCTGTGGCAGTCCAGGTGTCCATATTGAACGCCAGGATCTGCCGCTTGAGCATATCCGGTGCATCTAAAAAACACCCAGGCGGAGTTATTGTCCCGGCCATCATCTCCAGCGGCTCTTCGAAGAAGTACAGATCATGCGGTTGGGCGTTGGCCAACGTCAGGATCAGCGAGTTGCCCGTCTTTCGCCCGGCGCGCCCGATGCGTTGCAGATAATTAGCCGGCGCTGGCGGGACAGAACAGGCCATCGTCGAGGACAGATCGCCAATATCGATGCCCAGCTCCAGGGTCGGCGTCGCAGCCAGCAGGTTGGTGGCGTCCGCTCGCGTTTGCATCTTGAACTGCCGCTCCACTTTCTCGCGTTTATCTCGGCGCAGCAGACCGGTGTGCTCGTGAGCGAATATGCGCTCTACCTGGCCACGCTGGTACACCTCCCGGTAGTAATGCTGGTCGGGTTGAGCTTTCTGGGTATAGCAGCCATTGCAACGGTAGCTCAGACAGGTCCGGTCCAACCACTGCCCTACCCGGCTGTCGGCTACGGTTTGTAAGTTGCCACAGTGGTCGCACTTCAAAATCACGGCCCGGTTCGTCACCCACAGAACCTGGGGATTGATGCAATATGCGTTGGCGTGTCCTTTGCTGTAAGCGCGCAGGATCCCTTTCTGAGCAAGAAAAGGTATGGCAATGCGGTAGATTTCGTTGATCTCCGCCACGCCCAAGGATTGTCCCAAGGTCTTTTGCGCCCAATCGGTGTACCAGGTGCGCCGCGCGCCAGAGGCTATAAACAGGTCAAATACATCCCGGTTGGGCGCATCTGTCAGAAAACGCGGGAAGCGCGGCGAGTTCTTGTGAAACGGCGAGAGCAACGGTTGCATCTTATGGGTCAGCAAGTACCAGTTACCCTGTTCTAAAGCATAATGGTCCAGCATTGGGTGAGTTACACCACCGCGAAGTCGCGTGCGCTCCAGCAAACCCAGGCAGAAGTGCCGCACGTCTGCATGTTGCAAACCTTGCAGGCTGCCGATCTCCTCAGGCAGGATCAAAGCCAGCCCGTCCACCGCTTTGTGAAAGCATTCTGGATCGATGTAGGCGACCGAGCTGCCTACTCTTTCCAACGAACGCCCGACCCGAGCGGTGAAGCCGTATTCCATGATAACTTCCCAGGATAGACGCTGGAGCAGGTCGTGTTCCAACTCAGATGGGATACCGCTATGCGTCGGCATTCCAGCTTCAGCAGTCTTCTCCGAGCTTTCCATGTACTCATGATAGACCGGCAGGTCGCGCAGATCGGGAGGCATGAAGGTGGCAACCAGTCGTTGGTCGCAATTCTTATGCCCCTGCCAGGTTTGCCGCCAATGATCCAGCACCTGGCCGATCAGTGTATCCAGACGCGCCGGTTGGCCATCTTTCAAAGCACCCTGGATAGCGGTGCGCAGGCTGAAACGGTAGGTGCGGGCTTCGAAGAACGAAGCCCGGTGCGAGGCATCCTGCACGCTGTCGGTGAAAGCCAATAATTTCTTGTCCTGGTTGAGCGGTGTGGTGTAGAGGTGGCTGATCGCTACTGAAGAAAGGCTGGCTGCCTGCGATCCGACGATGCTCAATGCTCCATCTGTACCACACAGCGGGCAGCGTTGCAGATCATTGGGTTGCTGTTTGGGCGTCTTCGGCGTGCTGGTCTCAATGTAGATATGGATAGTCAGGGTATTTTCATGGCAGGCCTTACAGTACAGCTCGTTGGATACCGTCAAGCAAGATGGGCAAACGTTCCACGTCTCATTTTTAAGTTGGCTGTCAGGCAGCGCGGGATACACGTAGCGCACATGCCTGGAATGGCTGAAGTATGCACCGTAGATGGTTTTTAGATCGTCGTTAAGGTAGTCGTCCCCGTCGCGCATCATGGTCAGCCAGCCGGTATGACCGCACTCCCGGCAGAAATAGGCTGGCATGCCGCGCCTTTCCGAGGCCAGCGGTACATCATCGCGCCAGAAAAAGCGCGGCTCGCGGCTCACCTGGCGCATCAATCGGCTGATTTCGCGCACCCACAACTGCACCTGGCAGGTGAGAAACGGGCGCAGATCATTTTCCTCCTGGGTGCGTGCATGCGAAATCAACGCCAGGAAAGATTGGATGACCAGGGTCTGAGCTGCGTGATCCAGGCCGGCAAAGGCCGGATCCCAGCGCTGCAGCCGCTCGATCAACTCATCTAAAGCCAGGATTGAACCGCTAAGCTGGGTCAGCAAGGCGTCCAGGAAGCTGTGCTGCTGTAAAACGCCGGCCAGTTGGACAGGATCTGGGTCTTTTCCGAACCAGGCCTGGCATTGGCGCTGGATGTAGCTGGTATAGCTTTCCCCATTGATCTCTTTCAATATCTCGATGTCAACTGGAAAAGCATCCAGGGTGGCTGGCTCGGGAATGAAATCCTCCAGGTTCAGCCGGTCTTCGACGATGACCGAAGCCGATTCAAACACCACGCCAAAAATCTCCTCGGCATAATCGATGAGCAGCTCGCGGGTATCGCCTTTCTCACTGGTCACCGTAGCTGAGGTGCCTATCGGACACAGGACGCCATCTGGGATGCGCAGGCGCGCTTTCAAGCGGCGGATCAGGCAGGCCACGTCCGAGCCTTGCGCGCCGTCGTAAGTGTGCAACTCATCCAATACCAGAAAGCGCAGGGTATCCGGGTTATTTTCAGCCCAGAGAGTCTTATCCTCCGGGCGCAGCAGCAAGAAATCCAGCATCTTGTAGTTGGTGAGCAGGATATCCGGGGGATGCTTGCGCAGCGTTTCGCGGTCGTCGACCAGGTGATCGGCGCTCATGGTGGTGTGGATTTGTTCTCCCTGCCCGCCGATGTAGATGCCGGCCGTCACCTGGCCCTTCAAGCGCTCGTCTTCCCACAGCATATGCGCCAGCCGGCCCGCCTGGTCGGTCGCCAGGGCGTTCATCGGGTATAAGATGATCGCCTTAATCCCCGGCTCGCCGCGCCGAGCGTAGCAGTTATCGAGAATCGGGTATAGAAAGCACTCGGTTTTACCCGAGCCGGTGCCGGTGGTGATCAGTGTCGGTTCTGGCTGGTGACCATCCCGGGCAGACAAGCGCTCAAAAGCGCGCACCTGGTGAGCATAGGGGATAAAACTGGGATGAATTTCCAGCGGCAATCGCGCATCCGGATCAGCTTTGCGAAACGGCAGGCGCAGCGAGATATACGGTCCCTTGAACAGGCCCTCGCCCGGCTGCTCTTTGTCTTTTGGCGCCAGGAAATCGAGCAATGCCTGCTCAACCGCCTGATCCTGGAAGTTGAAAGTAGTGGTCAGGTAATCGAGCAGCGTCGCGCGGATTTCTTCAGCAACAGTTAATGGGATCATGTATATTGAGCAATTTCGCTAAAAGGTGGTGGCAATAATAATCGGCTTATTGATTCAATTGATTGGCCAGACTGGTATGGTATAGATCCAAAAACCGAAGAAGAACTGTCTTGATCATACAACAAAGGAATTGTAAAGTGCTTGGCGAACACGTAATAGGGTCTCATAAGATTCTTCTGTAATGATTTGATTGTGGGCTACGGCATCTCTAATATCCTTCAACGCCTCTAAATCTTGTTTAATAGGCTGAAGTTTAAGAAATACTGGATCTTTTTGGGTATACATTAATCTGTTGATCATTTCCAATAAATGTTTTGTTTGTCTGAAACTTATAAGAGCAGCATGTGTATCAACATACATACTTTTTTGCACCCTATCTCTATGCCATTCTTTTGCTTGGGTAAATTCATCCTTAAAGGTTCCATTATGTTGATTTGTATAAATATCCTTCAACGGATGGCTACTATTTGAATAAATGTTCAGACGTAGCATAACCTGATTTCGGAGAAGGTTTTCAATTTCGCAAATAAAATTGTAGGCATTCTGATTGAGAAATGTAAGTGGCGGAATTAATTCCTTGTAGTCAGAAAAAACTGAAACCGGTATTATTTCCTTGAAGTACTTCCAGTGCAACCGAATCGTACTCTCAATTACCCAGTTTCTAAATCGAAGCAGGCCAGGAATAGTCTGTTCATCCGAACGAACAAAACCACTGAGGAGGAGTTCTTCTCGCAAAGCGAGAACACTATTTCCATTGATAAAGTAGCCCTCTAATAACTTCCCTAAATAAATGAGGGCGCTTTGTGATAGTTGAGCAACTTCATCTCTTAGCAATCTTGCATAAGGTTTGGAACTTACTAACTCTTCCGCTGCATCAAATATGGTTCCACAATTGATTATTTTGGATCCCAGCCGTCGAATAATTTCATTAGCACTGTTAAGATCCCCAGCAGTTAATTCCCAAAGATAATGAGCATAAAAATCCTTAGCTGTTCCAGAGAATTCTTGCTCAAGAAGCCACTCCCCCATTTCTTCGGGCGAAAGATCAGATAAGAATAAAAGGTTATGGTTCGGCACAAATGGCCATGAGCATTGATTTTCAAAAAAAACGTCTTGAACCGACTCTGGTATCCAGTTTCCTATGCTTACAAAGTGAACGGAAAATTGATCTGATCGCCATTCTGTGCATAGTTTCCGTATATTAGAAAAGATGTCAAATATTTTTTCCTTTCCGAGCACACCTTTGTCTACATTATCAAGAAGAATGACAATCTTTTGTATGTATTCACTACTAATGGCTTGTTGGATTAATCCCCAGAATTGACTTTGAGAAATGACAGAAGATATTTTTGACAAATCAGGAACTTTATGTAAGAGTCCCTCCTCATCCAACCAAGTAACTATGCCTTTTCTAAAATTATCCTGATCGAAAAAGCTCATCCCATCAATAGGACCAAAAACAACAAACCGACGGTTTTGGTCCTCAATTAGAGCCTTTAGGTTATGAAGAAATAATGTTTTACCCGATCGTTTTGGACCAACAATAGCGATATTGGAGCAATGATTCGTTTCAATAACATCTGAAATTTCTTTGAGAAGATTTTTTCTGGTCATGCCATTACCCCGCTTGTGATATCCCTAATCAATTTGTAAACAACATCTTGGTTAGCCAGTTCAAAATTCCTGAGGATTTTTTGATAAGATGGTACGGTGAATTGATAAACATTCGGAGTTTGGGTCTTTTTTATTACGCTAGTAATCTGTAATTCATCCATACTATTAGCCCATGTAATCTCCTCAATTTCTCCCAATTTTTCATCGTATGTTCGCGCTATAGATCTTACATTGTCTGCTGAGAAGGTTTCTCGTTTCTCAATTGCCATTAAATAGACAACCAGTCGAGGTAGAGGGTTTAAATTCTGCTTGAGTGTGTAATTAACAAAACCCAGGTAATTCTCACCGGTGCAATCATCAAAGACAAATTGGACATCTCCTTCTCGGATTTCATCTGACCTTTGAGAGAACAAATGGCGATGTAACCTTTCACAGAATTTCTGGACAAAGGCTGGATGTCCGGTTGTGGCTTCCACGATCTTACGGGGTATGGCTTCATTTCCAAAGGAAATCCCTAATATCTCCTGAAATCCTTCGCGAACGATTTTTTGGGCGTCATTCGACGGTAAACCTTCAAGAGGACCAGAATGTTGGAGGAAGTTAAACCATGGATCTTCTAAGCCTGAAATTCCTCCTCTTCCCATAAGATGTCGCCACATTTCAATAAAGCCTGCAAGTATGAATCTGCAACGACCGTGGTGTTCCTGATATAGACTGCGAAAGATATGTATCAAATCATGGGGTTGTTTATCATGCTGTCTAGCCACAATATATCGATCTACTTCATCAAGGAAAATAACTATGGGCACATCTGGCTGCTGGATGAAGAAGGTAGTCATTTGCAGCTTGAAATCACTTAGGGATGTGCAGGACTGCCCAATCCCCAACTTCTGGAGAATCTCGCTTCCTACAGCAACTCCACTACAATCTCGTACGTCAGGTCCTTCAAGAGAAATATAAGCAGTTTTGACCCCCGCATTCTTAAGTTCACGGTCCACTGCATTTAATAACGAGCTTTTTCCAATCCGTCTTCCTCCATAAATTGCATGGCTTTGATCACTATTGACCAATGCCCGAATTTGATCCGCCCTCCCAACGAATATTTCTCTATCAGGGTCAACAAGGTTCTCGTATTTGAAAACATCAAATTTCTCTGGTCCAGCTACGCGTCCTAAAATACGCCTGAAGCGACCGGTGGCAGTTGGATTATCGGTGGACAAAACAATATCTAAAAGCATTTCCTTATCAAGAACAATGTATGGTTTTTCTCGGTAATTTCGTATTACCCAGTCACGCACTGTTTCAGAGGCAATCGGTGTTACAAAGACCAAGAAAAAACCATTCTTCAGCCACTGTTCGTCTTGGATGATTCTTTCCAGTTCCCTGAACTCACGGCGATTGAACTCTGACTGCGTGAGAAAGATCAGGACGATATTGTTTCTTAGAGCCGCTGTACCTGCTCGTATAAATTTAGTCTCAAAATGAGGGATTGGTCGAAGAGACCATAAATGGGTGATACTGGCACCTCGAGTGACTTCCCCAAAATACATGATAGTTGTGTAAGCAAAAAGAGTAGAAAACTTCTTCAAATCATCGATGTTTTGTTTCGCAAGATTAGATGGTTCTCCTGGTAAACCAGAAATCCGTTCCCATACTCCTATAAGTTCCGCCCTATCTTCCCGTTGTTTCTCACTGAGAGAGTCCTTAACAATATTCAGTTGTTCCCAATTTCCATTGAGGAGATGTTCCAAGATATCATTTAAGTCGCTATCTTTGATATGTTGATTACCATCATCTTCTCGTCTCTTCTGGGATAGGTCGACTTGATTTCTAAGAACTTCCAATGCACGATTCAGGCCTTCCGCATCTGCTCCAGGATAATCTATTAAATGCCGAATCTCAGCAAGCACGGCTTCGGCTGAATGCAGGCGATATATTTCTGAATTAAAGTACACTTGACGGACTGCGGTTAATGCCTGGAATATCTCATCCCGCGTCACTGCGGGCAGTTCCGCTTTTTCAACTAACTTCGGTTCCAGTTCGGAGACCTCTGTAAATAAACTCTTGAGCGCCTCTCGTTGTTCTTTTTCCCGTTGTTTTAATTGCTGTTGTAAGCTTTCTATCCGATCTCCTAATGAGCGAAGCACTAAAGAATATCGATTCTCTTCCCGCCACTTCGTTTCTTCTGTTGTAAGCTCCCCTGCGAGATTTGTAAGGGTAGTCTCTTTGTCCTCAAGTTCAATATTTATGCGTTCACCCAAATTCTTCGCATCACGTACTCCTTCTGCAAAAATTTGGGCTACTGCAACGGATTCCGCAATATGAGGTAAATTTGATGCCACATAGAACTCTACCAATTTTTCCTGCTTTACTGGTTTAGCCAGGCTATTGATGACCTGATCAAAGAATTCTTTCCAGCCCTTTTCAGTTTTTAAGGATTCTCGACCAATCCAATCAAGAGCATAAGGTAAAGAATAGAATAAATCTTCTGTTGTATATAAGGCTCGACAAATCCGGCTGTTTATACCGTCGATAGATGATCGATATAATTGGGATTGTTGATCGAGCTGATTTGCCTCCCGTACTGCGGCTTCGCATATTTGACTGATTGAGTCCCCCATTATTTTTCGAGAGGTGTTCAGCTCGTCCCGCAAATCATCCCAAGTAATGGGTTTCTCAGAAGTCAAGCTGAAAGCTTCTTCTTTGAGTTCCGCGTATTGCTTCAAAAGATCTAATATCTCTGTAATCTGATCCTCAAACACTTTACGGAAGTGAGGATTTATATCCGCAACCAAACCATGCTCATGACAAAAGTCTGCGAAGTACTCATCAACCAATATTGACTCAATCTTATCCCGCAGATTATTCCATGAGGCATGCGACGGGTGATATTCATGGATGTTATGCCATAAGCCTTCGAGATCTGGAAGAAGAGCCTGCTGCTCCATGTTTCGCAAAGTTTTGCTGCCCGCGCCTACCAGGTGAATATATTTGCCGCCCTCACGTCGAAATACTTCACTTAAATCATTTTCGAGTTTCTTTAACTCGCGAAAATCGAGCTTATCTTTTTCTATGATCAAAGGACAATTATCCTGCATAAGTCCATCAGCAACTCGTTGCCATGATGGCGCTATATAATCCCCGTTATCCCTCTTAAAAGACCATAAAGCGTCTTTCGGCAAAGCTCCTGGCCGGGCTAGCATCAGACTGGTGTACAACATTGTCATGCTCATTACTTCTTCGGGTGTTTCAAATAAGACAAGGCTAGCGAGTAACCCATCCGCTAGCAAATCGATTGCTCCTGAAATTAATTCATCCGGAGAGGTGATTGCTAATAATCCTATGAAATAGTTAGAAAGACCATTCTCAGGAAGACACTTACCTGATTGCCAACGCATACCTCTAAGCCCAGATGTCAGGAGAACAAACGCTTCAACAAAGTGTCCATTTCCCCATAAAGCATCTAGGAGATAATCTAAACTGTACTGGCTTGGATCTTTCAGATAGGTTTCTGCTGCCTCTACTATTTCGGGGCTTATTCCCGTTTTGCTTAGACGTTTAATGAGCAATTCAACCCGTCCAGGTAATAAAAGTAGGTCAGCATCGAGAATTTCACCAGTAAGCATTGATTGAATTTGGGCAATCTCTTTTGTGAAAGCATCACCGATGGTCACTTTATCTTTTGAATCGATTTCCACGCTGATTTTTTGGCATTTCTCCATTATGTCAGCGATCAAAGAGGATCGTAAATTATTGATTTCTTGTTCCAATCTATCTTTGGTATGTATATTTTTCTCAACGGCCTCCTCCAGTTCTTTCAAGGATGCTGACTCAACAGGCTGAGTTTGGTTTGGGACTTCTAGTTTTTCTTCGCTAATCTTCCATAATTGCGCTCTTTCCTTGATGCGAGCCAAGCCAGCATTTGCTTCAACTAATTTTCCAAGTATGGTCTCTCTACGGAATCGGTAATCTTCTATTCTGTCCTTAAGAGGTTGAATAGATTTTAGTGCTTCAATTTGATCTGGAAGATTCAAGGAAGCCGCATTGATTAGCGCACGAATTTCGACCAGGAAAGATTCGATATCAACGTTGGGTAAACCATGTTCAATTGTTTCATCAAGTAAGTGACCTTCATTCTGCAATTTGCTGGTAATACCGTTAAGGAGGGGAATGCTTCTTCTAACTTGCTCAATATAATCAACCGTCCAACTCTGAAATTCATCCAATTTCCCTTTTACGAGCAATTCCCTGGATACGTCTAGGCTGCTTAAAAGGTTCGAATATATCTGTTCAATTTCCAGGGGTGTAGTATCTTCGGCTATCTTGTTGTCATCGTTATTCTGTTGGTCAGACCCCTCTACAGTGGTTGAAATTGCTGTTGTAGCTTCAGGGTTTTCTACTATTTTCTCAAGCGTCTCTTGTTCCCCCTTCGTATTCGCCGGCGATTCCTGAGTGTACTCTAAATCAGCTTCGGGGGTGTCAAGATCACTTGCTTCGATTTCTTTACCTGCATCGACAAGTTGTTCCCCAACAACTTCACCCACTGGGATAGATCTAGATTCAGTTTCGTCTTCTACATCTGCTTGCTGCTCGGGGATTTGTTCTTCATCGATATCAAGGTTATCCTCTATATTCATAGGAGCCTGGCTTGTTAAACAACAAAGCATCAGAGCTACATCATCATCGTTTTCGTTCGGATATTCCTTTAAGAACTGATCACGATAGGCCACCATCTTATTAACTGACCAATAGCCAGCAAACCCAGGTTGAGGTAAATTCCGGTCTACAGAATATACTTTTTGATCAGTGATGAATTTCTCTACCTTCTGTGATAGTTCCGTTTCCGACTCCAGCCATAATCCCAGGATTACGCAAACCACATCTGAGCTACGTGAAAAACCCTTTATAGTTGGTTCCAGCAGAAAAGATGTTGGAGCACCTGAAGCATCTTTTCCATAACCTTTGACATTCTTAATCTGTTTACGAGTTACCGAATTATAGAAACTGCGCGTCTTCTTACTCGCCAGCTTTCGGAAATCTAGCGCACGCGTTATGACACTCCTACGATAATCCGGACGCATAACATCGTTGAGAAGCAGATAAGAGTATCGGTTACCAATGTCCATAGTCATCCCCTTAAGATAGATTTAAAGATATCAATTCTCATAGACTTGTTGTTAATCTCGTTGCCTGTTTTACATGTGAAGTCTTCGGCATAGATTTCTATATATCAACTCCCATTTCCTTCAATTCTCGCCGTGACAATACACTTATGCCTTCCATGTTTTTAATAACAAAAACATGTACCTGAAACTCTTCCAGATTGACGGTCCACTTATATTTTTTTGTTGTCTTGGTTAACCGGACTTTACGACCACTGGATGGTATGTCCCAACAAATAATTTTTGGATATTGAGACGGTTTGTGCCCATGAACTCTATAGTTGTAAAAGTTATTCTCTACCTCAACAACTGCTGCACGGAGTGGCTCACTTCCTTTTTCTTCCTGGAAATTAACAAGGAGATCAGGACCTTGTTTTGCGCCTACATAAGCTAATGTCTGAAATTTCTCAAATGGTAGAGCATTTAGAACCTCAAGTTTCCATATCAAGGCATTCACTTCTGCCTCCGATTTGGGCTCGCGAATCAAGATAAGTGGTGATTGCCCAGATCTTTGTAAAATAACCCAGTTTTGATCTTCTGATTCAATTGCTTTCTTTTCAATAAACAAATTGTCAGCCGAGGCAACCGCCTTAGTGGCTTTGGGGATTTGTCTAAATTCCTTATAGATTGCCGATGACTCTAGCTGCTCAAATAGTTTCCTAACCGTTTTTCTAAACTCGACAGTTTCAGCACAGTCAATCAGATCGCTCCGAGAAATATTCATCTTTGAGTGAATACCATCGCATTCAACTACAAGACAGGTTTTTTCAATCCCTGGATTGGCATGAGGAATGCTGGTTGATCCATATTCTTCAAGGTTCAGATCGAAATAAGGTATTCCTCGAGAAGATATTATTAACCCGATGTTGAGATTTGACTTTCCAAGTTGATATTTATCCCCTTCCCAGACTAGGAAACCTTTCAACCTTACTGGTCCAATTTTTGGACCGTTTCCAACAATATTTACAACTAAACGTTTCTTATCTTTATCCAACATAATGCCATCAGGCCAATCAATGCCTTTGAACTCAGGAAATCCAAAATCGAGCTCTTCTGTGCGACCCAATACAGAGAGAATAATTCTAGGAGGATTATCCCGTTCCTTGGTATATCCCGCAAAAGTTCGATGTAAAAGATAAGTGCGGATTTCATTAAAGCTGAATGGTTCTTCTTGTCTATGGGGTGGATGGCCGAATACTTTTATCCGGGTTCCAGGTTTCTCATCCGAATCGCGAAATTCGCTCTTTTGAGGTTTTGGCATCAGGTTACGATCTAACGAACTCCATGGTTCGTTAATTCTTACTATGTAGAAAGGATGACTCGCAAAGCGAGTTTCAATTTCAACCCGCCTTGATCGGTATGCGAGCTTTGACCCCAAACCCTTCCAGGAAAACTCATCTGATTTCTCGCCGATAATTGCACTCATACCTAGCCCAAGGAATTTATCCAACCTTCCTGGTATCGATGCGTTTCCGGTAAAGTTCATGCCACAACCATCATCGCTGACCTCGAAGATATGGCCTTCCTTAGCACTGGTATAGTTCACTTCAATCTGACTAGCTCCAACCTCTCGAGCACCTGAGTTAGAGAGGAGTTCACGGATTAAATCCAAAGAATGTTTCTGTTCCTGGACCAAGTTTTTAAAAATACCAATTTCATTTTTGAGCAGTTCTAATTCTTTGCTCTCACTACTCTCGGTTTTCATGAAGTCACCTAATGATCCCATTTTTATAGTCTCCTTTGCGCATATTTCATCATGCAAGCCAGGATTATTCAATCAGACGCTTGTTCCATCCCTGCTCATCGATGTACTGTTCGCGCTCCGCTTCAGACTCAAACTCATACACCTTCACCATCTCGTTGAGCAGATCATCATCCTCGCCAGGCATTAGGAAATCTGCCATCGTGCCTTCATCAACAATGACGTAATAATGCCCATCTTTTTCTGCCAGCCACAGACATCCGCCTTCAAAGCCTGATAACAGCCGGCGATCGGGGAAAACCTGCTCGATCGAATAATTGTAGGGGTGACTTTCCACTCGCATGCGTTTTATCCTCTCGGCAATCGATACCTTATCACCAACGTCGCCCCGTCGCCCTTCGGCGGCGCAGCCAAGATTTGATCGCCTGGATGCATCGCAGCGCGCATCACCTGGCAGCAGACCGGCATGCGGTGATTGTTGGATGGGTAGACTCCAACCTTGCGGTGCAAATCGCCGGATTGAACTTTGATCTCGCTTAAACCTTGCTGCTGAGCTGTTTGAAAAAAACGATCCAACTCATTTTGAAAATCAACAGAGGTCGGTATTTGTGTCGCCATTCTTTTTTGTCCTATTCAGCGATGCTTATCATAGAACTCGCCGATATCCTGGCAGTCCATGTCGTCCAACATGGTGATATATCCCCCGAAACGATATCTGCGCCAGCATTTCTTGCCGTCAATGAAGACGGGATTGTCTCCAGCGTCGTACTGGCTGAGATGTTCCGGTCGCGCCCCGCGGGCATTGACCGCCCGCGCATCGCAATCCCGGCAGACAAAGTTGGGGTAATTACGGGCAAAAGCTGGATCTGGCAAATCCTTCCCACAAATGCTGCATGCCAAAATGTTTGCGTCCGTTTTCATTCTATCATTCCATTTTCCGGTTGGCTTCCGGAAACACTTTGCTCTTTTGAAAGCCGTCCATCATTCAATGCCAGCCTTTCTTTATCAGAAACTGCTGTCGCTCCTCCTCCGATTCAAACTCTTTGACTCGAACAAGACTTCCCCTAAGATCATCATCCTCAGGCCCTAAAAGAAATCCCATCAAACTTTCATCTTCAATGATATAGAACTTACCATCTTTTTCAGCCGCTAAGATATTCCCACCGAAGAAACCTTTGATCGAGTGTTGATTGGGGAAGCGTTCAATGATGCCTTCCATTGATGGAAA
>Ga0172375_10004992_pt1 | contig 19364 bp, 21 predicted proteins | sample LakKiv1m_FD_114537 | JGI IMG/M metagenome (GOLD analysis project Ga0172375, IMG submission 114537) | Freshwater microbial communities from Kabuno Bay, South-Kivu, Congo - kab_092012_11.1m | ecosystem: Environmental > Aquatic > Freshwater > Lake | place: Democratic Republic of the Congo...
AAAAAATGGGTTTATACATTTGAAGAGGGAAATGCTGGTATGAAAGCTATTCTTGGAGGCAAGGGAGCTAATCTTGCTGATATGACTAAACTAGGATTGCCTGTTCCGCCCGGTTTTACTATTTCTACAGAAGTTTGTGATGCGTACTATAAGAATAATAAAAAATATCCTACTGAACTTGCTAGCCAGATAGACAAAGCTATAGTTTGGCTTGAAAATAAGTCTGGTATGAAGTTCGGAGATGCAAAAAATCCTCTTCTAGTCTCGGTTAGAAGCGGAGCAGCTGTCTCTATGCCTGGAATGATGGACACTATTCTTAATTTAGGATTAAATGAATCAACTCTTAGTGGAATGATACAGCAAACTAAGAACGAAAGATTCTGCCTAGACTCTTACAGAAGATTTATTCAGATGTTTGGAGATGTAGTAATGAATGTTGAACACGCACATTTTGAAGAAATACTTGAAAAACAAAAGAAAACAAAAGGAATAACTATTGATACTCAACTAACCGTTGAAGACTTGAAAAAGATAATTTCTGAGTATAAAGCTCTTATTAAAAGAGAAGCAAAAAAAGATTTCCCACAAAATGTTAGAGAACAACTAACAATGGCTATCGACGCTGTTTTTGGCTCTTGGAATAATTCTAGAGCAATTACATACAGAAAGCTTAATGACATTAAAGGTTTAATTGGAACTGCTGTTAATGTTCAAGCCATGGTTTTTGGAAACATGGGTAATGATTGCGGAACAGGCGTTGCTTTTACTAGAAATCCAAGCACAGGAGAAAATAAGTTTTATGGAGAATATTTAATTAATGCTCAAGGTGAAGATGTAGTTGCAGGAATAAGAACTCCGCAGCCTGTTGAAAAACTTGGGCAGGAAATGCCTCAAGTCTATAAACAACTTCTTCAGATTAGAGATAAACTTGAGAAACACTATAAGGATATGCAAGACATAGAATTTACTGTTCAGAAAGGTAAGTTATATATGTTACAAACAAGAAATGGAAAAAGAACAGGACCTGCAGCTGTTCGAGTAGCAGTAGATTTAGTTAATGAAAAAATTCTTACAGTTGAAGAAGCTCTAATGAAAGTTGAGCCAAGTCAACTAGACCAGTTGCTTCATAAAAGAATAGATCCTATGGCTAAAACAAAAACTCAGGCATTAACTAGAGGATTACCTGCATCACCAGGGGCAGCAGTTGGAAAAATTGTTTTTAATGCCGAAGATGCTAAATCGAGTTCAGAACAAGGAGAAAAAGTTATTCTAGTTCGTTTAGAAACTAGTCCAGAAGATATTGAAGGTATGCATGTTTCTCAAGGAATTTTAACAGCAAGAGGTGGAATGACAAGCCATGCTGCTGTAGTAGCTCGTGGAATGGGTAAGTGTTGTGTTGCTGGATGTTCTGAAATTTTAGTTAGTGAAAAAACTAAAACTTTAACTATTAAGAATCAAGTTTTCAAAGAAGGAGATTATCTAACCCTAGATGGTTCAACTGGCGAAGTTTACAAAGGACAACTAGCAGTAATAGATCCCATTCTCGCTGGAGAGTTTGCAACACTTATGACTTGGGCAAGAAAAACCAAGAAACTAGGAATAAGAACAAATGCAGATACTCCTAAAGATGCAAAGATAGCTAGAGATTTTGGAGCAGAAGGAATTGGATTAACAAGAACAGAACACATGTTTTTTGAAGGTGAGAGAATAACTGCAATGCGTGAAATGATTTTAGCAGAGACAACAGAAGGAAGAAAAAAAGCTCTTGCAAAATTATTACCTTATCAAAGAGCTGATTTCGAAGGCATATTCAAGGTTATGGACAAGCTTCCAGTAATTATTAGATTTTTAGATCCTCCTTTACATGAATTCTTACCAAAAGAAGAAAAAGAAATCCAAGAACTTGCTAAAATACTAAAGATTACTCCTGAAAAAATAAAGAAAAGAATAAGTGACTTGCATGAGTTTAATCCAATGCTTGGTTTCAGAGGCTGTAGACTAGGAGTAGTTTATCCTGAAATATCTGAAATGCAAGCTCAAGCAGTATTTGAAGCAGCAATAAATGTTTCAAAACAAAAAATAACTGCTCTTCCTGAAATTGAAATACCAAATGTTATACACCTCCGCGAGTTTAAATATATTAAAAATCTAGTTGAAGGAGTTGCTAATACGCTTGGAGTAAAACAAAAAGGAGTTCATTATAAGATTGGAACAATGATCGAGTTCCCAAGAGCAGCTATGAATGCTGATGAACTAGCTAGTGAAGCTGAATTTATGAGTTTTGGAACTAATGATTTAACTCAGACAACTCTTGGATTCTCAAGAGATGATGCAGGAAGCTTTATTCCAAGCTATATTGAAAAAAATATTTTTGAAAAAGATCCATTCCAAACACTTGACCAAGAAGGAGTTGGAAAGGTCATGAAACTTGCTGTTAGCAAAGCTAGAGGAGTAAAACCCTCTATGGATATTGGTATTTGTGGAGAGCATGGTGGAGATCCTGCTTCTGTTAAATTCTGCCATAGAATTGGCTTGAGTAATGTTTCTTGCTCACCATTCAGAGTTCCTATTGCAACTTTAGCTGCTGCTCAGGCGAGCATTGAAGGAAAATTAGTGAATAATAAACTTAATACTAACAAACCTCAACAACAAAAACCACAGCAAAATCAACAACCAAACAAAAATCAGCAAAAACCAGAATTCAATGATAGAAAAGCACTTGAAGCCAGAGTTCAAAGAGTCATCCAAGCTTCAATAAATAATGCTAAGAACAAGCCACAACCAAACCAACAAAAACTTCAACAAAAACAAAACCAACAACCAAACAAAAATCAACAACAAAAGAAACAAAATCCAAACCCAAATGTTAAGGCAGCAGTTTCAATCAGAGATGAAATCAGAAAAATAGTTCAGCAAGAAATTTCTAGAGTAAAGAGATAAAATTTAGTGCAATAATCTTTTTATAGTTCTAAAATGGAAGATAAAGATTACAAAGATGGCAAAGATAACTCCGAGCATTAACTATGAATTTTATACTCCTGCTACCTCTCGAGATTTAAGAGCAGGCATAGATTTTTTAGCAGCTCAAGACTTAAGTTATCCGGACTATAGGCAAGTTTGGGTTCCAAAAGTAGAGCATGAATGTATTTCTGGCTGGAAAACCATTATTCTTGCAAGAACTCACGGAGTAGTTATTGGAGATGTTGTCTTTCAACAACATAAAGGACTTGCGAGAGTAAGAGAAATAAAAAATTTAAGAATATATCCAGATTTTAGAGACAGATTTTTTGCAGCTTTTCTTCTTAAACAAGCAGAAAAGGAAAAACCCGAGGATTATGATGCTATTGTTGCAGATGTTCGCGAAAATCAACCTGAAATTGTTAGATTCATGTTAAGACAGGGTTATAGAGTCATAGCTGTTCAGTCTCTTTACGAAAAAGATAGACAAGAAGTAATTCTTGCAAAAGCAAAAAATAGAGATTATGATATTTTTAGTTTAGCTGCTTAGCCTTTTTTTGATTTTTTAACTTTATTCTGCACAATAATTAAGTTTAAAAACTCGGTTTATATTAAAAAATTAATGATAAATAAAAAAAAGGTTGCTGGAACTCCTAGAAACCCGCTGGAGGTTTGTAGATGGTAAGTACAAAAGCGGTTGAGAAAACTATTCCTGAAATTGAAGCTAAGCTGAAGCTTGTTGGCGGAGACCTAGTTAAAATCGAGTATTTAGAGAATTGTCTTAAACAAATTCCTCTTCCTAATGATGTTGCAAGATTTTGCCACATAAAACTTGCTGAACTCTACAAAGCTAAGCTTATGTTGACTCTAGCAGTTAAACATACAGATAACGCTGCTGAATGCGCAACAACAAATAAGGATAAAATAGACTTGTATCTTAAAGAAATTTCTCTTATGATTAAAGTTGGAGATTATCTTATGCTTGATAAGCCTTTCAAAAAAGCAATCGCTGTAGCAAATAATTCAGAAAAAGAGTTGATTAAGAGTCATCTTAAAGCAGAGTTCTTTACTCAAGCTAGTGAGTATGAAAAGAAAGGCAATAATCGAAAAGCTGCAGAAATATATGAAAGAATAATGGATTTATCGGTTGTTAAAGATGATGAAAGAAGAGATATCATAAAACGCCTTGCTACTCTAAATAACAAATTAGGAAAAATAAGAGAAGCAATGAATTATGAGACTATGGCTACAAAACCTCTTGAAAAAAGAAAACGAACAGATGATGATGGCCAAGAAGTTAAGCGAGTTAGTTACGAGGATTTAGGAATAGATTTCTATTAAATCTAACATAAACAATTAAAAATTTAACAATTTAATATGACCCTTGTTGATAAACCTATGAGTACTATGCTTTCTGAACTTGGCACTATTCAAACCATTCATCAGCAGGTTCTTGAAATAAACAGAGAAAAAAGGCAAGAGTGCTTGGCAAGAGTTGAACAAATCATAGCAGGTTATGGAAATTATAATCCAGCTCCTGTTGTTCAGGCAGTTGAAAATATTTTTGACCATGCAACACCTAAGGATTTGAAAACTGCATTTGTTTTTGATAGATTTGCTAGCCCTAGTGGTTTAGTTTGCAGACTCTGGGATGCGGGAGAAGGTTTTGATTTTAGAGATATTCATGAGAGTGGAGATTTTGGCGAAGGATTTAAAGTTTTTGAACAACCTGGCTATGAAGTTTCTTTTGAAGGCAAGGGCAATATTATTAATATTTTTTATAGAAGAACCGCTTAAATTAACTACTTGCTTAATCGCAAAAAGAAATCTGCAATATAAATGTTGCGGTTGCATTACTGTGCATTTCTTTTTGGGAATCCAAAAACCATAAACAAACCGCACCTTTTAAGGTGCGATACACACAAGGTTTTTTGATCTTTAAAATCTCGGACAAATCTGCACAAGTTCGATTTGCTTAATACCTCTCGATAATTCATAAATCTGATTAAAGTTTGTTTAATTATTAATCTTTTAGTTATAAAGTATAACGCGAAGCGCAAATTGTGGAAACATGTAACATAAATCATCTACTTAACAGTTTCTAAACTTTTTTAAACTAGTTTTCCAAGTTATTTTATGCACTATCACATATTAATGACTGAATTATGCAACTCTCAATGCAAATACTGTTATGAGAAGAGTTTTAAGGAGTTTGATAACCAACTTGACAAGAAGTTTAAGTTTGACTTTAGCGAGCCTACAAGTTTAGATATTGACTATAAGAAACTTAAGGCATTTTTAATTAAAGACTCGAATCCAGTTCTAATCTTTTACGGAGGAGAGCCTCTTCTTGAACTTGAAAAGATAAAAGAAATTATTGATAGTTTGAAAGATACTAAAGTTAAGTTTAGAATGCAGACTAATGCAAAAATTCTTGATAAACTTCCTATCGAGTATTTAAAAAAGATGGATAAAATTCTAGTATCAATAGATGGGACTAAAGAAAGAACAGACTATAACAAAGGACAAGGAACTTATGATTTAGTTATGAAAAACATAAAAGAGGCTAGAAAACTAGGCTATAAAGGTGAGATAGTTGCAAGAATGGTTATTTCTCCTGACTTTTCAGATTTATTTGAACAGGTTACGCATCTTTTAGAATCAGGTTTTACAAGTATACACTGGCAGATTGATGCAGGTTTTTACAAGTTTGATTATGATAAATCTAGTTTTTCAAAATTTGTAAGTGAGTATAATAAATCTGTGAAAAAACTTGTAGATTTCTGGATAAATGATATGAAAACTAATAAGCGAGTATTAATGTTATATCCTTTTGTTGCAATAGTAGAAAGTTTGCTGAAAAATGAGCCAACAAAACTAAGATGTGGTGCTGGAAACTTGGGTTATGCTATTACAACTAATGGAAAAATAGTTGCCTGCCCTATCATGAACTGCATTGAAGATTTTAAAGCCGGAAACCTAGACTCGAATCCTAAAGATTTAAAGAAGTTTGATGTTTCTGGAGATTGTTTAACCTGCAGTTATAGAGATTTATGTGGTGGAAGATGTTTATATTGGAATCAAGCTCAACTCTGGCCTACCGAAGGCAACAAGCTTATTTGTAAGACAATCAAGTTTTACATTGATGAATTAAAAAATAGGTTGCCAGAAATAAAAGACATGATTAAGAAAGGAATTATAAGAGAAAGTGATTTTTCTTATGAAAAATATTTTGGGCCTGAGATTATACCCTAAAATTATACTTTGAGAAGCTTTTTATGAGCTTTCTGATAGGTTCTAATTAGATAACTAACAAACCCCTCTTCATCTTTGGTTAGTGCTTTATAATAGCTTTTTTTCTTTCTCTTTTCTATTATAAGCATAGGATAATGATTTTTCCAGAGCAGGTAATTCATTATTAATCTTCCAATCCTGCCATTTCCATCACCAAAGGGGTGTATTTTTTCAAATCTATAGTGAACTCTGGCACAAAATTCAACAGGATTTACTTTCTTTTTTTCTTTTTCAATATACAAGAAAAGTTGTTTCATAAGATTTTTAACATCTTGCCAATCAGGAGCAAGATAATTTCCAACATTTACTAAATATTCTCTATATTTACCTGCTACTTCTGGATTACTATCAGAGAATATCTCCTTATGCCATTTTAATACAAGTTCTTCGCTTAATTCTTCTTTGAGTTTAACCATTTCAAGAAAAATCTTGGCATGATTCTCTGTTTCTCTAACATCTCTTATTGATTTATTTGGAGATATCTTATCTTTAATTATTTCTCGAGTTTCTTCAAGAGTTATCTTAGAACCTTCAATACCGTTAGTATTATAAGTAAAGGCAATGGATATTTCATTTAGTTGTTTTTCTTTTATACTCTCAGGAATTTTTCTCCATTCCTTCTGAAAATTGTTTTTTATTATTTCTAGCTTTTTATTTCTTAGTTCTTGAAATTCTTCTAAAAATTTTATCTTTAATTCTTCAATGTCTTTAGGCAGATTTTTACCGATATATTTTTGCTTTGTTATAATCTTATTATCAATTCTAATTGAGTGTTTTAGATAAAAATAAACTTCCCCATTCTTAATAATTTTTGCAATTCTCATATAATTAGTATACTTACAAACTATTTAAATTTTGCGATTATTGATAAAAATGTAAGTATACCCCCTCTAGTACTTCTTCAGAAAATTTATGTCTTTGGCTTTTTCTATCAAGCCTTCTTTACTTTTTGGTATTTTTTCTTCCTTAGCTAACTCGAGATAATGCATTAGTTTTTCTTTTTTATCCACAAGATTTTTATTTAATATGCAAGGACCTCCAAGACAACCACCTTTACAGAAGGTTACATCCACAAACCTTACTTCTTTTTTTGGATTCTTCAAAAATTTCTCAACCTCATGAATTCCATCTATTTTTACTTCTTCTCCTGGTTTTAAAACTCCTTTAAGATGAGCTGTTTTGCTCAAGCCGCCAGCAAGAGGATATATTTTTGTATAATCATTATAAAACTTGTCAAACCCTAAGAACACCCGAGTCTTGTGGTTCAACTTCCCTTTACTATTAATCAACTCTCTAAGCTCATTATAATCAATGCAAAAATCAACAAAACTCGACTCGGACTCCTGTTTCTTAAACTCACAGGGCGAGATAAAACAAACTTTATGTTTAGGATAGAATTTTTTGCATATCATGGCTGTTGCAATCATAGGACTAGCAACTCCAATAAGATTCTTAGTATATTGTGGATATCTAGTTTTAACAAAATTTACAATTCCAGGACAAACACTTGAGATGTAAAGCTCTTTTTTGTTACATTTCTCGCACTCTTCAAGTATTCTATGATACTCGCGATTAATCATTTTAGCTCCAAAACTAAGTTCAGTAATCTTATCAAAACCAAGGCTTCTAAGCTGATAGATTATTTCAGGATAATTAAAGTCAGCAACAAAACTCGGAGCAAGCATAACTACTATCTTTTGTTTCTTTGCTAGGGCTTGTTTAAGGCTAGAAAGATTTTTTGATGTTTGGTTTTTCATGTTACTCTTTTAAAATTTTATAAACATCTTACCAATATCTTCAAGAGCTCGCCTAATCCAAGGCTGTTCAAGACTTATGGCTTTTGCAGGGCAGACTTCAATGCAACACAAACAGCGGATGCATTTTTTTGAGTCCCAAACAGGATAGGGATTATAGGTTATTGCTCCAACAGGGCATTTTTTTCCGCAGGTTCCACACTTTGTACATTTACTATAATCAAATTTTATTTTTGGTTTTGGAAAAAGACTTGAGAGCCTGAGAAAAATTATTATATTTGCACTTTTTGGTCTTACGAATTTTAGTCTTACATCTTTACCTGAACCTTTTATTTCAATATTTTTTTCTGTTATCCTTGTAAGTTTATTTATGTAGATAGACTTTGGATTAAAGCCCATTATTCTAGAGCCAACTATATCAATTGCTCCTATACTCTTTGAAGCTAGTATAAGTTTGCTATTTTTTATTTTTCCAGAAGCAGCTGGACCTTCGCCTTCTATTCCAGTTACTCCATCAATTATATTAAGCTGAGGATTAATAGTTTCATCTATTTTATGGATGAGTTTTGCAAATCTTTTTGGAGATGGAAGAATAGCATGATATTTTTCTTTTAGGCTTCCAGGAATGCAGCCATAAAGATTTTTTCCACAAAGAGTAACTAAAGTTAATCCATGAGTCTTCATCTTTGCAACATTTATTACTAAATCAACTTGAAATGCTATTTTTGGAAGGGGAACTCTAGTCATTTGCTTTCCAAAATTAAAAAACTTCTTATCTTCTGCTTCAAAATTTATGATTTTTACATAACCATATTTTTCAAGTTGTTTCATTCCGCACGCTTTTAGAGCCAAGTCTGTACCGTAAGCAGAACTGTCTCCAATATAAATTTTCTTTACTCCTTTTTCTTTTAGGATTTTACATAGTTCTTCTATAACCATTGGGTGAGTAGTTATTGCTTTATCTGGCCCAGCAGGAGAAAGTAGGTTAGGTTTTATAAGAACGTTTTTTATCTTGCTAAAACTAAAATCAATCTCCCTAAGACAATTTAACAGAGCTCGCTTTACTTCTATATTTTTATAAGATTTGCAGTTTTCAACTGCAACAACATATTTTTGTTTTCCGCTTTTATTTTTTTTGTTTCTTTTTTGCTTTGATTTTTCTTTCATGTTGGTTTGCCTTTAGCATCCTATCTGCCCAGACAAAAGTTTTTTCTTCTTTGAAGCCTTTGTCTTTCCAGAATTTTCTTGTTTGTTTATGATGTATCTCCTCTAGTATCTGAACATAGTCTATTTTTCTTTGTTTTAGTATTTTGTAAAACTCTTTAAGGAGTTCAGAACCTATTCCTTCATGCTGATAATTGGCTTCAACAGCAACATCATCAAGCAAACACCAGTCATAACTTAGTATTTTTGCGTAAAGAAAACCTACAACTTTCTTTTTTATGCAGGCAACAAGCAGGATATTGCATTTTGGACTTTTTATGAATTCTTTAAACTCTTTTTTTTCATGAAAATGCATATTTCTTCTTCTTGAAGCCTTTAGACTATCATCAAACTTCGAGCCCAAGGCATAAATAGAATTAATATCGCTTAGTTTAGCGTGCCTTACAATAAATTTTTCCTCTTTTTCCATAGTCTATAGTTAGTTACATTCTTACATTTATTAAGTTTCCTGATTCATAACGCTTTACGCCAGCTTTGAAGATTAAAATTGCCAAAGCCAATAGAACAACTGCGCAAAGAACCATGAGTAAAAGCCAGGTTAAACTAAAGTTCTTTAAAATTTCAACAGGAATCCCAGATACAAATCCTGCAGGAATAAGTGCCAGAAGTATAAACTTAGTATATCCTGTAAATGCTGAAAAAGGATAACTTGCAATTGATAATACGCCCATCAAGCCAGTCTCAGCAGTTTCAACTGCGCTTCCCATATAAAATGATAACGAGCCAAGTATTATAGCAAAACCAATTAAAATCATGCAGGAGAGAACCAAAAGAAGAATCAAAAGGGGTATTTTTGCCAGAGGAATAAATATTACTGCAAGTACAACTCCAAATATTAAATCTCCAAAGGCATCAAATTTAGACTTACTTATGAGTACATGAGTTAATTCTTCTTTGGGTAGTGCGAGAAAAAAATCTAGCTGTCCATCTCTTATAACACTCGCAAGATATCTAAAATTTCCAAAGAATACACCCGTAAAGCCCCAAGCCGCAGTTATAACTGCCATCATAACCATAATATCTGCAAATTGCCAGTTATTTATCACATTGAACTTGTTAAAAAAGATAAACCAAAATATAACCCAGACAATATCATTAAGTATCATAAATAAAGATTGAATTATAAAGCTAGTTCTATATTCCATTGCACTTTGCAAGTTTACTTTAAAATATTCCCAAATAAACTTAAAAAAGTTTTTAACCGCCATTTATATTTACCCCCCTTATGCCTTTTTTGTAAATTAAAATTGAGATTATCATAAATACTATTATATAAATTAGTTGAAATCCGATAACACTAAAGAAATTTGATAAATTAAAGTTAACAAATAGTTTAGCAGGATGATAGACTGCAAAGCTAAATGGCAGATAATTTGATATATTCGCAAGCCACTTAGGAAGTATTTCCAGAGGAACAAGCATACCTCCTACAGTAAATAATAATTTGTCATATATCCATTTTATAGAATTAGTATCTTCCATCCAAAAAGCCAGGAGCGCTATACAAAGCAACATAAAAAAATCAAGTACTAGCGCAAGCAATACTACTATTATAATTAAAGGTATATTTGAAAATGTAAATGCAAATCCGCCCATCATTAAAGAAACTAAAATAGAACCCATAGCAAAGGTGATTACAAAGCTTATAATTTTATAAGACATAGATTTTGCAAAATAATATCCAATGTAACTATAGGGCTTGTTTAGCTGATAAGCTAAATCACCGCTCTGAACATCTTTATTGACTTCTTTAACAACACCAGAACCCGAAACTACTATGGATTCAGTCATAAGCATATACCACATTATCATGGCAAGAGTATAACCTTCGATTAGATTCTGACCAGAATAAATTGCTTTCCAAATATTTATGAATATAAAAAGGATTATTAAAATAAATACTGCTCTAAGTAAGAACTCACTAATATATACTATATTATTCAGAAAATTAATTTTACTGATTTCAAAATATTTTTTCATCTTCTTTTGTAAATCTCTGCTATAACTTCCTCAATTGGAGTATTTGAAATTGTAATATCCGCAATTTCATACTTAGTCATGAGTTCATCAATAAGCTTTTTCATTGATGTTTTTGAGGTATCAACTTCTAGATCAATAGAATATTTGTTCTGGTTTATTATTCTCATTCCATTTAACTTAAGTCCCCTAAACTCATCTTCAAACTTTACAGATATTATCTTCTTTTTAAGATAGTCTTCTTTTAGCTTATCAATTCCACCATCATAAACCATCTTCCCGTGATTTATTATTATTATTCTTTTGCATAAATTTTCAATATCCTGAGTATCATGTGAAGTTAAAAGCACGGTTACTTTTTCTTTTTTATTTAGTTCTCTAATAAGTTCTCTTATTTTTTGTTTTGCGATAATATCTAAGCCTATGGTTGGCTCATCAAGGAATAGTATTTCTGGCTCATGCAGCAAGGATCCAACAATTTCACACCTCATTCTCTGGCCAAGTGATAATTTTCTTACAGGTATATCTATTAAGTCTTTTATTTCAAAAAGATTAACAAGATAATCAAGCCTTTTTTTGTATTTTTTAGGCTCAAGCTCATATATTTTGCTAAGCAAGTTAAAAGTATCTATTGATGGCAAATGATACCATAATTGTGGTTTTTGTCCAAATACAGAGCCTATTTTGAATGCTAATTTTTTTCTTTTCTCCCAAGGTACAAAACCAGAAACTCTAACATTTCCAGAAGTAGGATAAAGAATACCTGTTAGTATTTTTATTGTAGTTGACTTACCTGCACCATTTGGACCAATGAATGCAACTAACTCGCCTCTTTTTATGTCAAATGAAATATCGTCAACTGCTTTTACATCGCTATATCTTGGCTTAAATATGGATTTTAAACTTCCTTTAAACCCTTCCTCCTTATGCTTTGAAATAAAATTTTTTCTTAGACTTCTAACTTCTATAGCATTCTCTATGCTATTTTTATCTTGTTTTTCCTCTTTTTTGCTTTTACCCATATCTCTATATATAAAACGATATTTAATAATCTTTATATACCTCGGGCCGCAATATAAATTATGAGAAAAAAGAGATTGCTTGGTTTGAGTTTAATTCTTCTTGGCATGTTTATCAGTCTGCTTCAGCCCATTACGAGATTTACAGGATTTGCAGTTTCTGGAAATGTCTTTTATGCTATTGGCAGTGGAATTTATGCCATAGGTATAGCAATGATTCTCATAGGTATTTTTCTAATAGCTTTTTTGAAATATGAAAATTTAGAAGGAATAGCAGTTTCTCCAAGTGATATTAGAAGCTCAAGACAAGGAGTTCCTGCCGGAACATTTTATGCGCCTGATTTTTATGTTACACGAGATACTAATCATAATGGTATGGGTTATCATTGTAACTTAATAAGAACCAAAGATGATAAAAGAACGTCAATAAGAATATGTTATGATGGTTCAAGAATTTATGTTGAGCAACATGGCTCGGGTGTTCCTGTTAACCTTGATAGAGTAGTAAGATTCATTGAGAAAAACTTAGTTGAAGATATTACGAAATTACTTGGTAGATTTAAACTAGAAGAACTAGCTAAACCAACAGCAAAAGCCAGAGTTATTGTACCTAAAGGAAGGTAAGTGTAGCTCACCTAAGAAGATTAAACTAGCTCTTCAAAAGTTTCTCTTTCTTTTTGATAAAAAATTCCAAGTGGAATTTTTGTTGAGCTTTTTAAAGTATCATAATCAAACTCTTCAGCTCTTTCCATTGCTAGCTTAAAATTTGTTTTATCATGCTTTACATCTGCAAGATTATAGGTGTGCTGTTTGTAATCTACATCAGGATGGAATATTATGCAGGGCTGAATTACCTCAATAAATGCAAAACCCTTATGCTTTTGAGCTTCTTCTAAAACCTGCTGAATTTGGTTTACATCTGCAAAAACTCTAGCAACAAAACTTGCTCCAGCAGCTAGCATTAGTTTGATAGGATTAAGAGGTTTAAGTTTGACTCCTTGTGGCGTCGTTTTATCCTTATATCCTCGCTCAGTTACAGGGCTAGGTTCAGCTACAGTTAGAGCAAAAACTTGATTATTGTGAACAATAAGTTTGAAATTAGAATTATATCTAGCCGCATGAACTAAGTGTTCTATTCCTTCTGCATAAGAATCTCCGTCTCCAGCAAACTCAAAAACATTTAAGTTAGGTTTAGCAAGTTTCATTCCAATGCTTATGGGAATGCCTCTACCATGCAAAGCATTTATTCCCGGAAGGTTAATATAATCAAACATCTTGCCATGACATCCTATTCCTGTAACAATTGCAAAATCTTCTTTTTTCTTCCCCAGCTTAAGCTGATTTTGTAAAAATCTTTCAAAACCTGCAAGTATCATAAAATTAAAACATCCGGGACACCATGTAGACTGAGCACTAGTTCTAACATTAAATGTCTTGTCTTTCTTCTTATCTGATTCTTTTGTTTTCATTTTATTTTTTTCTTTCATCTTTTCTGCTTTTTTTGTTTTTTCATGTTTATCTTAACCTCCGCTTTATTTCTTTGGCAAGTTCATCAGCAAGGAAAGGCCTGCCATCGTATCTTAGGATTTTATTTTTGTTTTCAACAACTATTTGAGATTTTTCTGCAAGAAGCTGTGATAGTTGAGAGGTTGAATTATTTTCAACAACTATAACCCGCCTTGCTTTATCTAATTCATGTGTTATCTTCTCAGAAAAAGGCTCGATATAAATAATTTGTAGGAATTTAATTTCTGTTTTTTCTTCTTCAAGTATTTTAAGTGCATCAAGTACTGCCCCTTTTACAGAACCCCAAGCAACAACTACGGTTCTAGAATTTTCATTTCCATAAATCTTATGAGTCTCTAAATTTTCTACTTCTCGTTCAATTATGGCTTGTTTTTTCAATCTTAATTCCATGTTCTTTTTTATTACATCAGAACTTTCAGTAGCTATTTTATCTTTGCTTGAGTCAGCTTCATAACTATTGAATCTTTCGGGTTTAGTTATTGAATTTATAGAAGGCATTATCTCTATTTGATTCTCAAATGTTTCTTTGCTTTCTCCAAGATGTTTATCTCCAAGGAGTATGCAAGGTATTCTATATTTTTGGCTTAGATAAAAACACTCGCCTGTTTTTTCAGCCGATTCTTTCATATCACCAGGAGCAATTACAACTCGTGAAAATTCTCCGTGTCCTGAAAATCTTGCTAAATTTAAATCTCCTTGTGCAGTATAGGTTGCAACACCCGTGCTTGGTCCGGGTCGCTGAGATAGGTAAATAACTAAGGGTATTTCTGCCATTCCTGCTAAACTTAGAGATTCGGTCATTAAATCAAATCCTCCGCCCGAAGTTCCAATCATAGCTTTCGAACCTACTAGACTAGAGCCAAGAGCAGCATTAATAACCGCAATCTCACTCTCAAGTTCAACAACTTTGTGATGATTATTTTTATCAAGCTGAGCTAAACCTAATTCCATCATAATAGGAGTAGCGGGAGTCATTGGATAAGCATAATAAAAATCTAGTCCTGATTTTAGTGCTCCGTAAACTATTGCCTGTGAGCCATTCATAAACCTTATTGAGCTATGCGCATTAGGATTAATTTTCGGTAAACCCAATGTTCTTTTTTCAGAATTATAACCTTTGAAAGCCTCTTTCATATTTTCAACAAAATTCTTGAGTTTTTTCATCTGTTTTTCAAGAACTTCAACTTCAATACCCAATATTTTATAGAGTTGACCAGCGAAAAACATATTGCCGTGCTCTCCACTGAGAACCATTGAGGTTTTTTTCAGTTTCTTCTTATGCATCTCTTCAGTTTTTTCATCTAAACAAACTAGAATATCAATGTCTGCAGTATTGCTATGAATAGGTTCATTACTAAAACTCAGAGTATTAAAATTATGTCCGCCCCTAATAAGAGATTCATAATCTCTTGAATAAAAAACATAATAACCCCTGCTCAACAAGCCCTCTGCTACTATTTCCGTGATAATATTTGGTCCTTGTCCTGCTTTTCCACCAACAACAATGTTATATCTTATAATTTTTATTTATTAATTCAGTTGAATTTTACCTCTCTTCTGAATTTAATACCTCTCTTTATATTATAACCAAATATATATAAATCTATCCCATATTATCACTATAATTAGATTAAAAACAGCCAAAATAAGCCAAAAAACAGCTAAAAAACCCAAAAAATAGGGTTTTGTAGTACCTAAATATAACATGACAAAAGAAAACAAAAAAACAAGAAAACCAGTTTTAATCAACTTTCATCTGCACTCAACAGGAAGCGATGGTAGGTTAACTCCTGAACAAGTTGTTCAAGAAGCCGTAGCTGCAGGAATAAACTATATGTGTTTTACTGATCACTATCCTGAGCCAGGTGGGGGTTTAGAAAAAGGCTGGAAAAGTGATATTTTCCATTCAGAAGAGTATAAAAAAGAAATAAAAAGACTGCAAGAAGCCTACAAAAATCAGATTGACATAGGTTTTGGAGTAGAACTAGACTGGTTTGAAGAATTTCAAGATTGGACAAAAAAAGAAATAGCTAAAAATAATTTTGATTTTGTTATAGGCTCGATTCATAAACTTCCTTTGAATGGAAAATACTATTCTTTTGATTTTGGAGAGGCTCACCCAGAAAAATATGATGAAGTTGCTTCAGTATTTGGTTCTGTTGAAAACTTAGTTAGAGCATATTATGAACAGCTAAGACTGCTTATTAAATCTGGCATGTATGATTCTGTCGGACACCTAGATTATATCAAAAGATACAATCGTGATGAAAGATTATTTTCAGAATCTACAGATTTTTACAAAAACGAGATAACTAAAACTCTTGATGAGATAGCTAAAACAGGAATGGCAATGGAAATAAATCTCAGAGGATTAACTAAAGCCATAAGAGTCCAGTACCCAAGTCTTTGGATCTTAAAGGAAGCAAGAAAAAGAAACATTCCAATAACAATTGGAACTGATGCCCATAGTCAAGGCCAAGTAGCAGATATTCTAGAAAAGGGTTATGAGCTAGCCAGGCAAGCCGGCTACAAAGAAATAGTAAGATTTAAAGCCAGAAAAAGAGTTAGTATACCAATTTAAGAAGTTTCTTAATAAGAAGCTTCAAGTAAGAAAAAATAAAAAGAGGAAAAATGAAAATTCGAAAGGCAATCATTCGAGATATAAAAGAAATAGCAAAAATAGAATGGCAGAGCGGTTATCCTGGAAATAAAAGTTATAAGGATTGTCTAACTAGAACTCGCGAGTTCTTTAAAGAAGGTTACGAGTCTTACATTCTTGAAAACAATGAGAAGATTGGTTATTTTGCAATGCTCCTAGATAAAGAGAAGAAAATTTGTTATCTAGCTTATCTTGCTGTAAGAAAAAAATTTCAGGGCAAGGGTTTTTCATTACTTCTGATGAAAAAACTATTTTCTATTGCCAAGAAAAATAAATGCAAGTTCCTAGAGTTAGATGTAAGAAATACTAATTTTAAGGCAATTGGATTGTATAATCGCCTAGGCTTTTATGTTACAGATATTAGCAAAGGCAAAGACTACTCTAAAATAAAAATGAGAAAAGAGCTGAAATGATAACTTACAAAAAATACGCCTTTAGAAAATATTCTAAGGAGTTTCCTATTCTATTTAGAAAGGAAAAATCAAAATTAAAGAAAGTTTTAAAAAACATCCCGGTAGAGCACGTTGGAAGCACAGCAATTCCGGGTTTAGGTGGGAAAGGAATAATTGACATTGCAATAAAGACTCCCAAGAATAAAATAAAAGAGTTTACACGGGGATTGAATAGTCTAGGATATATTCAAACTAAGGAACATAATCCAAATAAAGATAGAATATTTTTTCAAAAGATAATAAAATCTCTGGGAAAAGAAAGGAGAGTGCATATACACCTTGTTCTTAATAATCACTATTGGAATACTTTTATTGCCTTCAGAGATTATATGATAAAAAATAAAAAAGAGCTAGAAGAGTATGCTAAACTAAAGAGAAAAGCAGTTATCTATGCAGAGAATAATGGAGAAAAATACCGAGATTATAAAAATAACTTCCTTGCAAAATCAGTTAAAAAAGCATTAAAGGAGTTTGGGCTAAAATGACAAACATATTATTTGTATGCAGGGCAAATAGATTTCGCAGCAAGATTGCTGAAGCATATATGAAAAAGATTAATCATGATAAGAATGTGCATATTAAAAGCGCAGGAATGATTCCTGGAGATAAACCCACAAGACCCGAAGTAAAAAATCTTCTTAAAAAAGAGTTTAATATTAAAATCAAAGGCAATCCAAGAGGTATAAGCACAAAACTTTTAATTTGGGCAAATATCCTTGTTATTGTCGCAGATGATGTTCCTTCAGTGATTTTTGAAAAATCTAGGTTTAAAGGAAAGTTAATTCACTGGAACATTCAGGATACAGACCATAAACATCCTAATCTAATAAGAAAAATTGCTAAAGATATAATTAAACATGTTGATAAACTGAAAAGAGAAATATGAAGAAAGAAAAATGATAATAAAAAAAGCAAAAAAACAAGATTTGAAGAAAATAGCAGAGATATTCTGGATAGAATCATCTAAGGCTCCGTATAATAGGAAAAGACCACTAAAAAGAGTAATAAAAATAATTGAAAATGATTTTAAGACAGGTGATATCTACATAGCAATTCTTGATAAAAAGATTGTAGGATTTACAATAGTTGAAATAGACTCTGGAATAAAAAATAAGTTATGGATTAATGAACTATGGTTATTGAAAGAGTATCAAAAAATGGGAATTGGTAAGCAGATTATGGATTTTATTGAAAAATTATATAAAAAGAAAGGCATAAAGAGATTTGAGTTAGTAGCAGATACAGAAAAAGGTGGGGCAGTTGGATTTTATAAAAAATGGGTTATGTTATGGATGATAGCCTTGTTTTTATGAAAAAAGAAAGATGAAACAACCTAAAAAAGAAAAGCTTAAACAAAAACTCAAGTATAGACAAGCAGTCTTTGTAGTTATCTACAAAAAACAAGAGGGAAAAACTTTTTACTTGGTTCTAAAAAGAAAAAAGCATTGGACTGGCTGGGAATTTACAAAAGGCGGCATAGAAAAAAATGAAAAACCACTTACTGCTGCCAAAAGAGAAGTATTTGAAGAATCTGGGCTAGTTCCTATGAGGGTTCTTGAATTTTCAAAAAAAGGTAAATACAAATATCCTAAACTTCTAAAGGATAGGCCGGGATACATTGGACAAAGCTATCAACTTTTCGCAGCTCAGGTTCAAGATAATTTAGGAAGAATTGAACCCCAAGTCGATAGAAAAGAACACTCTAAATACAAGTGGCTTGAGTATAGCCAAGCAAAAAAAATTCTTAAATATAAAAATCAGAAAAAGTGCCTTAGGATAGTTAATAAGTTTATAGAAAGATAGAATATCTTGATAATTATTATCCTAATTCGATGCTGTTTTAATCTTTAGATGATGTTTTAGTTGTTGGGCTTTGACTTAATTCTAAGCGTTTTAAGATGCTTAAACCTCAAACCAAATATGAATAAACATTAATAAGACTAATTTTTATCAATATAATCTTACTCCAATATAAACTCTTCATCTAAATCTTCAGAATTTGCTATTAAATCAGTCGCTGTTATTATGCCAACTAATTTTTCATCTTCTACTACAGGTATACGATGAATCTTATTCTTCCTCATTAAAACTGCAGCATTATCTAATTCATCATCAGGTGAGATTGTTACAACATTCTTTACCATTACAGATTTAACACCTTTTCCAAGATTAGCCGCATTTGTAACTATATCCCGTTCAGTTACTATGCCAAGAATTTTATCTCCATTAACAACAACTAAACTGCCTATATTTTTCTCAGACATAATCTTAGCAGCAACTTTGAGAGACATATCTTTCTCAATTGCAACAACCTTATTCATTACCTCTTTGATTTTCATGACATAATTTGTATTCTTAGGTTTATAATTCTTTCTTAAGTGTTAAGTCAAAGGTCAAACTTAACATTTTGATTTCTAATTAAAAATTGATTATAGAAGGATTTTTAAAGCTAAAACAATCTATTATATCCTCTCTCTTTTCTCTCTCTTAAGAATGAGAA
>Ga0172375_10004993_pt1 | contig 19360 bp, 11 predicted proteins | sample LakKiv1m_FD_114537 | JGI IMG/M metagenome (GOLD analysis project Ga0172375, IMG submission 114537) | Freshwater microbial communities from Kabuno Bay, South-Kivu, Congo - kab_092012_11.1m | ecosystem: Environmental > Aquatic > Freshwater > Lake | place: Democratic Republic of the Congo...
CGATGACACACCCGATGGCGACAGCGAGGATGTTGAAGTTGAAGGCGGCACATGGACTGACCCGAACACCGGGCTGGTCTGGCAGGAGGTCGCACCGAGCGATGGCTTTGGAATGTCGCTGGCTGATGCTGCGGCTTACTGCGAAAGCCTTACGCTGGGCGGAGCCGACTGGCATCTGCCGAGCATAAGCGATCTGCGCTCACTCATCAGCGGTTGCGCCGCAACGGCTTCTGGCGGTAGCTGCAATCTCGAAGACGGCGTCTGCGTTGACTGGGATTGCGTGGATGATTCCTGCAGTGAGGGCTGCGATTACCTGGAAGGTCCCGGTGCCGACGGTTGCTATATAACAACTTTACTGGAAGGCGAGTGTTCGGGCTACTGGACGTCGGTGTATGACCCGGACAACAGCGAATACGCCTGGCTGGTCGATTTTCATTACGGCTCCATATACACCAGCGGTAAGGACGTGACTTACAGAGTGCGCTGCGTCCAGGACTGAAGCGCTCAGTCAATAGAAGGAATCAATCCGGACTGGCCCTGGCTTGTCCGGTTTGTTTTTGCCGCATCAGGGAAATTCCACCTGAAAAGTAAAGTGGTAATAAGGGTCGAGCACTTCGCGGTAGGCTTTTTCCAGCGGGAAGGAAGCTTCGAAGAAAAATACCGCCCATTTATACTGCCCGCGCGGACCGATGCTTACAACGTGCATGTTGCGTTCGGTATAGAGCGGATTGCCCGTAAGGCTGCGCATGTGTTTGCCGTCTGACTCCGGATCGGCGATGCCTGCCAGTGAAACACACAGTTCGGCATAACCCCAGAAATCGTAGCCCAGCGCGAAGGCATAATGCAGCATCCACATGTGATATTCACGGTTGTAACGCTCGTTCTCATCCACCTCGAAGGCGTAAGTAAAGCCAAAATCCCATTGTGTAAAGACATTCCAGCGCATCATACGCAGGCCGATTTCAGGCGATATGGGAAAATAATCTTCCATGGCGTACTGAAAACGATACTGCCAGTGCGTTAAAAGAGCACGGCGCGGATCGACCATTAAGCCGGTGGAGGGCGGATCGGCTGATTCGTAAGTTGGAGTGAACAGGCGCAGGCCGCCGCCCACATGCAGCCAGGGTGTGACCGGATACATGTAGCTGGCGCCTAAAAGAATATTGCCGCGTATGAAGTTGTCCTTGCCATAGGCTCCCGAGTAACCCGAGAAAGGTATTCCCAGACGCAAGTGCAGATTTTCTATGACGCTGAAATCCAGATTAAACAGATAATGCAGGTAATCCGCCGGAACCGGCTCGTTCATGTGCCCGAAGGCTACTTCCAGTCCTACACGGCTTTTTGGCGAGTAGTCGGTCTGCGGCCAGACATGCGCGGCTTCCGCTATCGCGGAAGTTAAAACCAGAAGCAATATCAGCAGAGCAATCCGGGCCCGCATCGAAAATATTCCTCGACCTTGTGGTTACAAATCGCTTCATGTTAACAGGAAAAGACCGTCGCAGGCAAGCGGCGGTATAGTTTCTATTGTCTGACAAATTCCAGGCCGCCTGATGAGACGGGACGAACCACCAGCGTATCGCCGTCTGAAAACTCACCACTCAGGATACCGGCAGCCAATGGTCCTTCAACCAGCGTCTGTACGGCGCGCCGCATGGGACGTGCTCCGTAACGCGCCTCGTAACCGCCGTTGTCCGCCAGCCAGGCGCAGAGGCTTTCGTCGAAAATCAGGTTGATGCGTCGCTCGGACAGAAGTTTGCGGGCGGTGGATTCCAGGAGCAGCATAGCCACCTGCGCCACCTGCGGACGCGAAAGCGGCTCGAAAACCAGCTTTTCGTCGATGCGGTTGAAAAGTTCCGGCGGGAAAGCAGCGCGGATTTCTTCGATAACACCCGCCACCGTATCGGAATAATCGCTGCAGCTTTCGGAGGCGAAACCGAAACCGCTGCGGCGTTTTTCCGGATTCTCGAAAAGACGCGAGCCGAGATTGCTGGTCATTATTATGACTGCGTTCGAAAAATCGATACGCCGTCCGCGACCGTCGGTCAGGCGTCCGTCGTCGAGTATCTGCAGCAGCACCTGAATCACGTCGTGATGGGCCTTCTCAATTTCGTCAAGCAGCACAATCTGGAAAGGCTTGCGGCGCAGGGCTTCGGTCAGTTGACCGCCTTCGCTGTAACCTACATAACCCGGAGGCGCGCCGATCAGGCGGGCCAGCGAATGCGACTCCGAGAATTCGGACATGTCGAAACGCACCATGTGGTCGGACGAGCCGAAAAGCTCCATTGCCAGCGCCTTGGCGACTTCGGTTTTGCCGACACCAGTGGGACCGGCGAAAAGGAAGCTGCCGATGGGCCGCTCGCCTCTGAAACCGGCGGCGTTACGTCGCAGAACATCCGAGAGACGCTTAAGCGCAATCTCGTGTCCGATAATGCGTCGGGCCAGTTTTTCTTCCAGTTTAAGGTAACGGTCGCTTTCCGAAATAACCAGTTGCTCGGTGGGAATTTCGGCGATCTGCGCCACCAGTTCGGCCAGCAGGCGCACATCTACCGTAGTCCGTCCTTCACGATGAGCGCGTGAGGCGGCCATATCCAGCAGCGACAGCGCCTTGTCGGGCTGGCAGCGTTCGTTGATGTAGCGTGTAGAAAGGCGGACGGCCTGCAACAGTGCGTCCTCGTCGAACTCTACGCCGTGATATCTGGAATAAGACGGAGCCGATTGCCGCACTATGGCCAGCGTGGCGGCTTCGTCGGGTTCCTTGAGTTCGAGGATGTGGAAATAACGCGAGAAAGCCGGGTCTTTATCTATGGCGGCGTTGTAATCGTCCCAGGTGCTGGCTCCGATGCAGGAGAAGTCTCCAAAGGACAGCGCCGTCTTGAACTCCTGCGCCAGTTCGGCGTAAGCGTCGCTGGAAGCATTTATAAGCTGGTGGATCTCATCCACGAAGAAAACCACTTTTTCGCCACTGGCGCGCAGTTCACTGCGCAGTGTTTCCATGCGTTTTGCCAGCGAGCCGCGCAGGTGCGTACCCTGCAGAATGCGCGAAGTCTCAAGCTGCATCAGTCGACGCTCGCCAAAACCAGGCAGACTTTCCGGCTGGTGTGCAATCCGCCAGGCCAGACCTTCTATAAGAGCCGTTTTGCCCACTCCGGGGGGGCCGACTATTATGGGGTTATTGGCGCGCCGTTTGTTCAGTATGTCTACCAGCTCTACGCTTTCGCGCTCGAAACCGCTGACAGCTTCGTAAGCGCCGCCGTGTGCCAGCGCCAGCATGTCATTGGCGATGCTTTCCAGCACACTGCCAGTCTCTCCTGTCAGGCCCGGTATGAAATTAAATTCGTTCTGGCCTGAATTATTGGAGGTAGCGGTGTTATGTGTCGTACTGGACAACGCTGCCGGCGAAGGCGCCAGCGGGCCGCGAACGGCAGCAGGGCGCTTTGGTCCGGAAATTTGCGACTGATGGCTGATCTGCATGCGGCTGTTCTGGGCAAATAGCTTCTGGTAGCGGTCGGGCAGGTTGGCCAGCAGCGAAACCGCCTTGGTGCGTATATTCGAAATCGGCACATCGGCGCTTTTCATAACATGATATGCCATACAGTCGGGTGTGCGACAGGCCGCCACTACCAGATGCAGGCAGTTTACATCCACGTCGCCATACTTGGCTGAGATACTTGAGGCCAGATCGAGGATTTCTTCCACGCGTCTGTCAGGTTCTGGACGGCAATGTCCTGAGAATGAAATAAGGCGCTCTTCCGAGATGTTCTGTTCCTCAAAAAGCATGCGGGCCGAGTTGTTGAACATGAAAATGGCGAAGAGAAGCTGCAGGCTGTTGAGCTTCTCGCCGAACTCGTCCGCCGATTCGAAGGCGGCATTGAGCAGATATTTCAATTCCCAGTTGTAAGGCCGCGCCATCCATGCTCCAATATTGATAAACGTGCAAATACACTTATAATCAGATATTAAATATAAATTATAGCGGCAAACCACTCCCCGGTCAAAATTTATGTGAAATCATTCCTTAATCAGCTTTTCGACTTCTTCCAGAAGGGCACTGCTTAAGTCGGACATGGTCACGCTGCGGGTTTTACGCCCGCCCACGTATATATAGCCGTTTTTATCACCACAGACGGCGGCGACATCGGCTTCGCGGGCTTCTCCGGGTCCGTTGACGGCGCAACCCATGACGGCTACCGTAAGGTCGGCCTTGATATCGGCCAGCTTTTCCTCAATTACGGCAGCTATGGCAAAGAGCTCGCCGGTCTGGCAGCGTCCGCAGGTTGGGCAACTTACCACGCGCAGGCCGCCGGGACGCAACCCCAGCGAGGCCAGCAACACGCGTGCTGCACGGACTTCATAAACCGGATCGGCTGAAAGCGAGATGCGTATGGTATCTCCGATTCCTTCCGACAGCAGCACGGCCAGTACGGTGCTGTTGCGCACCGCTCCGGTTAAAAGCGGTCCGGCTTCGGTGACGCCCAGATGCAGCGGTATATCGCATTCGTCGGCAAAAATGCGGTTGGCCTCTATGGTCATAAGCGGATCGGATGATTTGAGTGAGACTTTAATGTCATTAAAATCAAGATCTTCCAGAATGCGAACGTGCTCCATTGCCGACTCTACCATGCCGGAAGCGTTGGGCCGCCCGTGTTTTTCGAGTATGTGTTTTTCAAGCGAGCCGCTGTTGACTCCGATACGTATGGGAATGTGCGCCGCTTTGGCAGCTTCGACCACTGCCTCAACACGTGCACGTTCGCCGATATTACCGGGATTTATGCGCAGACCATCCACGCCCTGTCGCACTGCTTCAAGAGCCAGACGGTAATCGAAGTGAATGTCGGCCACCAGCGGTAACCCGCCCGCCGCCTTCAGTTGCCTCAACGCGGCAGCGTCGACCTCGTTCAACACTGCAACGCGGACGATATCGCAGCCTGCTGCGGCCAGACTGCGTATCTGCGTGGCGCATCTTTCGACATCCGCGCTGCGCACGGTTGTCATGGACTGAATCGAAATCGGTGCACCGTCGCCGATTGGCACAGTACCTATGGATATTGCACGTGTTTTGCGTCTTGCTGGCGTCATTTTGCACCCCTGCTTTAAATTATATCAATAAAGGCAGAGCTTTCCCAGACTTTTCAATGAGCCAGTTGCACAAAAGAGCGTACACAGATAACATGATGACGCTGTTTACTGCCGGGAGTAGGATCAATGCCGGAAATATCTCATGCTACCATAATCGAAGGATTGGCCGCGCGTCTGGAAGCCTCGCCGCTTATCAGCGGGCAGTTAGTGCTTCCGTCGCGCAAAGGCGTCTATGCCGACTTCCCCGGCTCACTTGATGTGCGTCTGGCTGCGGCGCTCAAGTCCCGAGGAATAGGCGAACTGTATTCACATCAGGCCGAAACATATGAGAAGGTTTCACACGGCGCTGACGTGGTGGTTGTGACGCCCACGGCTTCCGGTAAGACGCTGGCGTATAATCTGCCTGTACTTGACAGTCTTTTAGCCGACCCAGACGCTTGTGCTCTGTATCTCTTTCCCACACGGGCGCTGGGCCACGATCAGGTGGCGGCGCTGGAAGAATTGCTGGAAGCGGTGGACGAACCCATCGGGGCGGCTTCGTTTGACGGTGACACTCCCGCCGACGCCCGAAGGGCCATACGTCAGTCGGCCCGCATCGTAATAACCAATCCCGATATGTTGCACACCGGTATGCTGCCCCATCACACCAAATGGCAGCGTTTCTTCTGTGGACTCAGGTTTGTGGTCATAGATGAACTGCATTCTTTCAGGGGCGTTTTCGGCTCGCACTTTGCCAATGTCATGCGCCGCTTAAAACGCATCTGCCATTTCTACGGTTCCGAGCCGCAGTTCATCTGCTGCTCGGCCACCATAGCCAATCCATCCGAGCTGGCGCAACTGATTACCGGGCGCACGGTCGAATGTGTAGATTCAAACGGTGCGCCGTCAGGCGAAAAACGCTTCTATCTCTACAATCCGCCGGTGCTTAACGAGGCGCTGGGCATACGTCGTTCCTACATCCGCACCGCCGAAAAACTGGCGGGCGACTTCATCGACTCGCAGGTTTCCACCATAGTTTTCGCCCGCAGCCGTCTGAATGTGGAGCGCATCACCAAAGGACTGAAGGATCGTATGAACCGTCAGGCCAAATCACAGGATCTGGTGCAGGGCTATCGCGGCGGTTATCTGCCTGAACTGCGCCGCTCCATCGAACGCGGCCTGCGCGACGGTTCGGTGCGCGGAGTGGTTTCCACCAATGCGCTGGAACTGGGCATCGACATCGGCTCGCTGGAAACCTGCATCATAGCCGGGTATCCCGGCTCAATTTCATCCACCTGGCAGCAGGCCGGACGCGCCGGACGGCGTGGAGTGCTGGGTCTGGCGGTGCTGGTGGCCAGCTCACAACCGCTGGATCAATTCATAGCCAACCACCCGGAATATTTTTTCGAGCAGTCGTCCGAACACGCCCGCATCGATCCCGATAACATAATGATACTGCTCTCGCATTTCCGCTGTGCAGCCTTTGAACTGCCTTTCCGCGAGGGCGAAATGTTCGGCAATCTGCCAGCCGACCATACCCGCGACATACTGGATTATCTGGCCGAAAACAACGATCTGCACCGCTCGGGCGAAGGCTGGCACTGGATGGGTGCGGTCTATCCGGCGGCGGAAATCAGCCTGCGTTCCGTGACGGATGAGAACTTTCTGGTGGTCGAAGAGGAAAAGGAACGAGTACTGGCTGAAGTCGATTTTCACTCGGCACCGGAGACTCTGCACGAGGGTGCAATTCATATGGTGGAAGGCACGGCCTATGAAGTTCGTCGCCTGGACTGGGATGGCCGCAAAGCTTATGTTGCACGCGTTGAGGCCGAATATTTCACCACTGCCGAACAGCATTCCGAAGTGACGGTGCTGGATCGCTTCGACGGGCTGAAAGCTGGAATCGAGCTTTCGGAATATGGTGAAGTGCGCATCCGTCGCCGCATTGTGGGCTTTAAGAAAATAAAGTTCGACACTTCCGAGAATCTGGGCTTTGCCGAACTGGACATGCCCGAGCAGGAGATGGTTACAACTTCGCACTGGTTCTCGCTGCCCGCCGGGCTTTATCGCAAACTTGAAGTGGATCCGCGTGACGTGGCGGACGGACTGGCAGGCATCGCTCATGCCATGCATGGCATGGCTACACTGCTGTTAATGTGCGACATGCGCGATCTCGGTCGCTGTATCGGCGACCGCTCGGGCGGCTGGTTTGCACCGCACCTGCTGGAAGGCGGTCTGAATTATGGCGGTCTGGAACATAAAGGAGAAACGCCTCCGGCGGCCTCCGAAAACGCAGAACCGACGCTTTTTATTTATGATAACTTTCCGGGCGGTATCGGTCTGGCGCGACGTTTATGGGAACTGCACGATACGCTGATAAGGCGCACTTACGAGCTGGTAACAGCCTGTCGCTGCGCCGAGGGCTGTCCGTCCTGCATCGGCCCGCAGGTTTCGCTCGATTCCAACGCTAAAAAAACAGCCATAGACATATTGAAACTGCTGCTGGATAAATAAAAAAAGCGGCGCGATTTACGCGCCGCTTTTCAGCCGGATTCAATTCTGCATTATGGCGGACAGGTGCCGTTGCTTATGGTGATTTCGTCGTAGCGCGAAACGGAGTCCAGCGTCCAGTTGTAGATTTTGATGTACGAGAAATTATCCACGTCGTTTTCGAAGGGGAAGTTAGATTCCGCCAGCACGTCGTTGACATAAACGTCGAACTCATGCGCGCTCCAGTTGAAGACGAATTCGAATTTCACCCACTCACCCGCAGCGCAGGGCGTCAGCTCCTGGCCGCTTAAACCCTCCTGGTGCAGATAAAAACCGGTGCCGTAGGAGTACAGGAAATAAAAGATGTTCTCGTGCGCACCTAGGCCGTTGTCGCCATATAGCAGAAAGTAATTCTGGAAGCTGCTGGAAACGGGGCATGTTTCCATATAGGTGTAGAAAGAAATACTGCAATATGGCAGCGGTTCCAGTGTGTGAGTCAGACCGTGTTCATGGTTGTTGCTGATGGTTTTAGTCATTTCGATGCTGTAGGTAGTGCCATCGGCGGCAGTATCTGCGTCCACTACCGCGCTGAAATCTGTGCCAAGCGCTTCCCATCCGTCGTAGTTGCCGTCTTCAAAGTCATCGCCCAGCCAGAGCGGCTCCGGTTCGTCGCAGTCATCGGGACAGTTGCAGAAATTCTCGCCGGTGCCGCACAAATCGTCGCCGCATAATGTGCAGACGGCTGCGCCTTCGCATGGGACGCAGGCATTGAGTTCATCCGGGCCGTTGCAGCTTATTGCCGTAAGGTCTGTACAGCAATCGGGCGCGTTCGGCAGAACCGGAATGGAGCCGCCCTCTTCGACGCAGGGGATTTCTTCATCGGCATCGCCGTCGACAGGGACACAGTCGGTCATGAGCTCCAGCTCGTCCAGATATCCGATGGAGCCGTCAGAATAATGGGCGAACTTGACTTCCTTTATATTAACGGCGTCGTTGTTGTAGAAAGCCAGATCATCCTGCTTGAGCACACCGCCTACATAAGCATCGAAGGTTGCGGCGCTCCAGTCGATAAGGATCTCGACATGATACCAGGTGTCGTCGCTGCAGGCCAGCGACTGAGAGAATCCGCGGCTGGGGGTTTGGAAACCGAGGTAGCCGGCCCACATGCGGAACCAGAAGATCGATTTTCCGAATTCGTCGGTAGCACGCACCGTGTTCATGTATTTCGAAATGTCGGTCGGGCAGGTTTCGGCGTATATCCAGAAAGACAGATAGCAGCTTGTACAGGCAGTCGCCATGTAGATATAAACTCCACCGTCATTGCCATTGCCGCCGGTTTTCTGCAGGAAAAGGCTTTTTGCAGTACCGTTTGCTGCTACTGCCGGGCTGATGCTGGCATTGTAATTAGGGTTGCTGATATCCCATCCATCAGCAGTCCCATCCTCGAAGTCTTCACCGGGGTAGTCGCAGAAACAGGCGCATTGCGCTTCCTCCTCAACCTCAACTTCCGGCTCTACTTCGATGTCAGGTTCAGTGTCTCCGTCAGGAGTGTCATCGCCATCGGGCGTATCATCTCCATCGGGAACGTCATCACCGTCGGGCGTATCATCGCCATCAGGCATTTCATCGCCATCAGGGGTGTCATCGCCATCAGGCGTATCATCACCATCAGGGGTATCGTCGCCATCGGGCGTATCGTCGCCGTCAGGCGTGTCGTCGCCGTCAGGCGTGTCATCACCGTCGGGCGCGTCATCACCGTCAGGCGTGTCATCGCCATCGGGTGTGTTATCGCCATCAGGCGTATTGTCACCATCGGGGGTGTCATCGCCGTCGGGAGTATTATTGCCATCAACATCACCGTTTTCATCGCTGGATGAAGTTGTACAGGCAAACAGACCGAGAGAAAAAAGCACAACACAGACAATCAATGCGATCTTTCTCATAAAAACACCTCTTTACTGAACTGTCCCCGGATTTTACTGTTTCAACACATTTATTGTCATAATATCATAACTCGATGTCGAAAACCAGCCGGATTCGGTTTCATAATTGTCTGCCGAAAAAGATTGCTCATACCCGCCGTTTAATGCTTATACTGTCACCCTGTTCTTACTGTTTAACGGAGAAAAGAATGAACCGCCTTTTATTGCTGACACTGATGTTTTTGGCTCTGGCTTTTACGGGCGCCTGCGATAAATCAAAAAACGCGCAGGAACCGCAGCCTGAAGTCAAAAATGAAACCGCAGACTCCGATCAACCTGCGAAACAACTGCCGCGCCTGATGGCTAATACCGCCCGGGTAAAAAGCCCTGAAGAAAAAGCGCAGGAGAAACCACGCAGCGCATACCAGCAGCTTAAGCCCTTTATTGCAGGCGAACTGCCTTTCATCGGTGGAGCGGAAATTCCCAAAGATCAGTGCCCGCATATGTACTCAGGCGAGATGTCAGGTTTCAAGCGCGAAGAAATCGACTATCAGGGCAAAGATGCCATGAAAATCCGCACTGTCCTGAACCGTTATATCAGCCAGAGCGATACAGGTATAAAGATCGAGTCCGATGATATGTGCATGCCGCTGGCCGGTAATATGGCGCGTTGTGTGGACCCAAATCAGAATTGCGGCGACGACCTGCAGATGTCGGGATTCTTCCTGCGCATGTTTGTCAGCGAAAACGAAGGCGAAATGGTGCAGGATGTGCTCAAGCTGGGTTTCGAGCGCAGAAATTTCGTTTGTGCGGCTAAGAGCAAAGATGAAAAGGGTCGCGGAATGAGTGCCTGGTTCTCGAACGACTATAAGGGTAACGGTGTGGCTATGGCTTCAGTTCGCCGTACCGACGGCTGGTACATAAGCAACTGCCGCTCCGGTCAGGTAGGCGAAGCTGGGTTGATGAGCTGCCTGTGTTCCAATCTGCCCTGAGGCACTAAAATGAAATGCTGAACAGAAATCTGTTCATGTCGTTTCCTGCTCATGCCGTAATGCCATGATATTGCAGGGGTTAATTCGGTGTCGTGTTTTTTTCACAATATTTTGTTGACATCCGATCAAATGTCACTAGAATGACACTTGAGCCGGAATGTTTTTCTTTTCTTTACCGGTCCCTTCGTGAAGGACATACTCCGTAAGCGGAGGGACCGGCCCCCCCAAAAAAAAGATTTAAGCGCCATTTGGCGCTTTTTTTATATTTTGAGAACACCAGCGAACGAAATCCGGTCTGTAAGATCAGAATTTTGTATCTCATGCCGGGCCTGTAGGGCCATAATCATTTCTGATAGCCGGAAAACATACTGGTATTAAGGGCTTATGTGGTTGAGGAGTGATTGAAATGTCGAGAATGCGCTTTAATGCTGTTTTTTCCATCTGCCTGCTGCTTTGGCTGACAGCCTGTTCCGGCGAAAGCGACGGAAATTCTGATGGCGATTCAGACGATGATATTGACGGCGTTGAAATGGAGACAGATGCCGAAGTTGTGGAAGACACGGAAGGCGACAGCCCGGCGGAAAGCGATGCGGAAATATATGAAACAGTAGAAGAAAGCGACAGCGAGGCCGAAGCCGCAGAGGAAAACCATTCGCCTGACTACGCGCGTGTTTTTATGGTCAATCCCGTAACAACGCCCGAGCCGACAGGTGTCGAGTTACAGGGTGTGGCCGATGATCTGAATGGTTCGCTGACAAGTACCGCCGCCCCGGATGGCTGCCGACTGCTGCGTGTTGTCACCTGTGTCGACGATGGCGCCAGCAACACCATCAATACCGGCTCCGGTCCGGTTACTCAGAACATCTGCACTCTGCGACCGCTGGCCGACAAATACAGCAACGGCAATTTTGATTATAACGACTGGAGCGCTGCCGTTGAAGGCAGCTACAATGACTCGGATGTTCATGCCGAAGTCGAATTGTATTACCACGCTCAGAAAATGTATGCCTTCCTCACTCAGCCGGCTGTAGGCCTGTGGCAGCGCCTGCCGGGTCGTCATGAAAACGGCGACTCTTTTGTGCCGCTGACACTGGTGGCAAACTACCGTCTGCCCAGCCAGGAAGACGCGCTTGCACCTATCTCCATGTCAATGTTCATTCCGGAGGAATACCGCGCCATGGGCATGGGCGATATTTACGGTCTGACAGGTTATGTCGGTGATGCGCTGGTTTTCGGGCAGGGCGAGCGCGCCGACTTTGCATACGACGGCGAGACCGTCTACCACGAATTCGGACACTGGGTGAATTACGCTCTGGCCGGACTGACCAACGAAACCGCCATAGACAAATACGGCCTGTCGAATCTGGGCAGCGCACTTGAGCAGGGTCTGGCCGAAACGCTTGTTTTTCTGGTTTCGGGTCGCACGCATTTTTTCGAATACATCGATGATCTGGCCGGTCCGGGTTTTGCGCGTGACGCTGATAACGATTTCATTTTTCCCGACAGCCTTACCGGCTTCGACCAGTCGGACGGAATGATTGCAGCCGGGACCAGCTATGAGATTTTCACTGTCCTTGAAGAAGATTACGATTTTGACGCAGCTCGTTTTGCGCGCGTTATCTTAAAAACCATCAGCAGTTTGAATGAAAACGGTGCGCACACTTTTGCCAATTTTGCCGGAACGCTGCTGGCAGAGATTGAGAGCGAAGGCGGTTCTATGGCTGCCGCAGCCTCCGACGCGGTTATAACGGCACGCGGGCTGAAGGATGAAGTGCGCGCTAAAGACATCAGCGAATATCATTCCGGAGGAGGAGAAATTCTCTATTTCGGCGGAGCCATAAATATGCCCTGGAATACATACATCAACTTAATGGAAGACACTTCAAGCATACGCACTTCGACCGCCACGGTTCAGACCTGTCTGACAAATCCTGAATCCGACGCCAACGGCGGTTTCAGCCTGTCCGGCATAATCAGCGCCCTGCCGGATTCTTTTGGTATGTATCCCGAAAGCGATGACTGGAACCTAGCGTTTCTGCTGAGGAAAGATCAGCCGGTGGAGTACGCGGCGGCTGAAGGCGGAAGCTGGACTGCTGCATATGATGCCAGAGTTTCACCCCAGATGGAGTCTATAACAACACCGGGCGGTCAGATGCAGATGGCCACCTGGACATTAAGCGGTCTGGAGCCGGGCGCATATTATTGCCTGCATCTTATAAACCAGGGCGATTCCCCCGGCGTGCTTATGGATATTGCGGTTAACTGGGAATGAGGCGTATAGCAGCGATTATTCCCGTTCAAAATACGGACGTACCTGTTTTATAAGGGGCTGGCGGGTCGAATCGAGCTTGAACTCCATGTCCAGCGCCAGTTCAGACGGATCGCTGTTGTAGAGTGGCGCGAAGTGCTGCACTACTTTATAGGCCAGACGTACCAGCGCCTTAATCTCGGCGTCCGACATGATAGGCGAATCCGGTGAGAGGCTGGAATAGCGCTGGCGCACCACTTCCAGACCGTCGCCGCCGAAGACTACCGAGAAGATTTCGGGCATGACACCATCGGTCGGATTGGTAACGGAGGTTTCACCCAACTGCACGTTGACGTAAAAACCGCTCACCGCCGGATCGGCCAGATTATGTGTTATCAACACACCATTGGCGGCTTCGTCGGGAAAGGCGATATGCACCGCCACCGCCATTTTCACCGCCAGATGGTCGATGTTCCAGAATGCGCGCTCTTCGAAGGCCGACCAGTTCCAGACCGAAGCCCAAATTTTGCGGATGCGCTCCGAGGGCTCGTCGCCGCTGCCGACCGCTGCGGAAATGGAACGGTACAGACCCGCGCCGGAAAAATTCTCCAGATCCTCGGCGTTGGTGCTGGAACGCAGACGCACACTGACGTTGCCGAACTTCTCTTCTACCTGTGCATCAAGCTGCGCGGCAAAGGCGGTATCGACCGGAATGCTGTGCATGATATTACGCAGACCGTCCAGTGCGGCTTCGCGCAGGGGAGAATCCGAACGGAAATCGGCATCGTCTATAAGCTGCACCATGTAATCGGCCAGTTTGGGATTTTCGGCGGTCAGTGCAGCGCACAGCTCGCGGGCTTCGCTGCAGACTTCAGCCGGACGATCTTCGCCCAGGCAGTTGTCAGAGGCGTCATCACATAGAATCGTCGTAACGACAGAATTCTGAATGAAGGCTTCGTAATAATGGAAGGGCACCGCGAAACCGTCCGGGCTGGAATCGTTTTCAGCCAGAGCCCGGTGCAGTTCGGCCAGATTGGCGGCTTTGACGCCCACTTTAAGCGAGTCGGCAAAAAACAGTTCATCAAATCCAGACAAGCCGTCGCTGACGGTGTCGGCCTCGGGTATCAGCGTTTCGCCGGAGTTGTGGTTCTCCCAGAATTCTTCGGCCTCGGTCAGATCGGCGGCGCGCAGGCTGAAGCCGGACGAGTCTACTTCGAAGCGCACCAGTTGCTCGCCTGTAAGGAAAGGCGCGACGCGTTCATCTTCCGAAGCGCCGATCAGCGCCATATTGGGGGTGCCGCGTGCGCGGGCTGCTACATTTACATGCGAAAGCGGCGTCTGCAGCTCTTCGCTGATGGTGCCGCCCACAATGGGCAGATCGGCAGGCAGGCGCGTTAAGAGCAGTATGTCTTTGAACGATACCACGCTCTTTTCAAGTTCTTCAGGCGACATGCGCTTGAGCGTGCCGTAAGCCACACCGGGGTTGAGTATCTGCATCTTCAAATCGCCGTAAAGCTCCCCGCGCAGCAGCCACAGAGCCCCACGGGCGCGCCAGTCGTTGGTCTGCGCCAGAAGGTCCACCTCGCGGCCTGTGACGGCGGGCAGATAAAAAAGGCGCATTTTTTCGCCGGACTGCTGCAGAAAGAGCAGACGCTCTTCAATCAGGCGGTAAGCCGTAAGGGCCAGCACCGGAGTCAGATCGTCGGAAGGGAAGAATTGCACCGTCACAGGAGCCTCAGCCTGTCCGTCGACGGCTTCGGAAGGAACCTCCAGATCGGGGTAGTATACGATGCTGCCTGCCATCTGTTGCCGATCATCGCCGTGATAGGTCTGCTCTTCATAATCGCTCAGAGAAATCGAGCGGCCCAGAATCTGTGTAACAAAGTCGTAATGCAACGGGTTGCGCCTGGTGTTCTGAAAGAATACCTGTGCCTCGCCGTTGATTTCTTCCATGTAGAACTTGATGGCCAGCGCATTGCCAAGCTCGCCCGGCAGCAGAACCGCCATATCTTCGTATGCTTCCAGCCCGCCATCGGCTTCAAAGCCGGTGCGGTAATTGTCGTTGACTTCAAAAGCTTCAAGAGGCGCCAGTTCGATATTAAGGGAGGCGGCGACTTCCGGTTTGCAGGTCGCGCCATTGTCTATGTATGCTTCGAATGGTGCTGATTTCTCGATATACTGCGAAGCGAAGCCGACAGTTTTGACATTAAGTGTGATATCCGAAGGGATCTGTGCCAGATGAAGGCCGTCGGCGGTACACAGCGGTTGATTATCGTCAGGACAGAAATATGATAAAGGCTCAGCGTCATCCGTGCTCAGTGTAACCAGGAAGCTTTCGGGTATCTGTCCTTCTGTGGATGAGATTTTTATGTAAAGCCCTTCGGTTGCGCATATTTTATTGTCGTCGTTCTGCGCCTTATCGGAACTTGAACAGGCGCAGAACATGAACACCACCCAGAGACAATACAGAACTTTTTTCATGTATATTTCCCGCTGTCAGTCTTTGATCAATAGGTCATTATGTCTTCTTCTCCATCACAGGGCAGCAGCGGGTAGTATTCGTCACCTTCCCAGGCCTCCCAGGGATCGATGAAATCCGGGCGCGAGCCATCGGCGGGAATTTCCATGCAGATGACTGGAATTGGCGGTTTGCCGTCGCCGGCGTCACGTTCGCAGCCGTTGACATCAATGGTGGATTCTTCACCATCCTGGGTGCAGCTCATGCCTTCTTTGCAGACTATCATGCAGTCAACCGGAGCGCAGCGCCTCCAGCCGGAGCCGATGGATGAATGGAAGAGCTGGTAATTGCGATCGTCGAGTATGAAATCCAGCCAGTCGTTATGGTGGTTGCCGCCGAAGTCGTAGGAGATGGTTTCAAGTTCCGAGACCGCGCCATCGCGCTTTATCCAGGCTTCGCTGCTGTAAACCGGCATGGGCCAGAAATCCGTAATGCAACTGGTAGGAGTGGCCTGGACATAAAGCTCGATGTCGATATCTTCATACTGAATCAGACACAGATGATCCAGATCGGACATTTCAACATCGCCCATGTCCGAGTCCTCACAGATATAGGCGTTGGCGCGCGGAACACGGAAAGTAAATTCCGTCTGCACTTCTTCGTCGCCATCGACGATATCACCGTCGGTTTCATCTCCGTCGACAGTATCACCGTCGATGCCATCGCCATCGGCAGTGTCACCATCAGTCGAATCGCCGTCGTCCTCGTTGCAGGCCGGGGCCAGAATTGTCAGGATTGCGAATATCGCCAGCGCCAGGATTAAACCGAAATTCTTTCTCATGTCCGTACCTTCTTCGTTTAAATACTTTTACCGTTTGTTTTTCTCCCGCCTGCAGTATGAAGCGGGCAGGTGCACGCACACACTTCTGAAAAATGTGTGCCGGAATTATTATGCCGTTAACTCCATGAAATACCACGGGAAATTCTGCTCGCAGCCTGCACGGCTGTCAAGCCGTATTTACAGATGCAGCCTTTTCCGTCGTAATGTATAAAGCGCTACCAGAATAAAAAGCATAAAAGAGGAAACAGCACCGGCGCCGTTACATGAGCCGCTGCTGCCGCCTTTGGTTCCGTTGCCATAGCCGTCTGTTGGGACCGGATAATCACCGTCGATGTTTACACCATCGTCGCCGTCTGCCAGATTACCGTCGCCATCGGGAATAATTATGGCCTCGGAATCGCCATCGCTGTTTTCGACGCTGTCGCCATCCGGGTTATCGATTTCTGCGGTTTCCTCATCGCCATCGCCGTCAATGCTTTCTTCCGTGTCGCCGTCGGCTGCGTCTCCATCGACGGTATCGCCGTCAGGCGGAGCTTCACATTGCGGTGAAGTATCGCCCGGACACTGTTCGGTGCCGGTTCCACAACCGTCCAGACTCGTATCCAGCGAGCCGCGATTGTCGGTTGCCGTCGGCCACCAGACTTCAATGGCAGTGCGGTAGGTTTCGACTTTTGCGAGCTGCTCCGTTGTAGGCGGAGTTCCTGCGGCATGCACCAGCGCGAAGGCCACTTTAAGATGACATGGTGAAGTGGCCGGGTCGCGCGGGCCGTTGGCACGGATGATGTCGTCTATGCCGAAGTCCACGCGTTCGCCTTCGAAGTCATTGGGTACTCCCGGCTGCAGGGGATAGTCTGAGCAGCCGTGCTGGCTGTAACCGACTTTTACATACCACATGAGCCCGACTTCCTGCGGGGTGCGCAGGCCCATCAGGTACTGATCCAGCTCGGTAAACTTGCGCGGGCCGTTGATGTCTGTGAAAGAGCCGCCGCCGTTGTCGGTAAGAATGCCGCCGTACATTACAGACGGATTATTGAACCAGCTTGACCAGTGCAGTACGGGCGCTTCATTGAAGTAGCCGCGCAGAATATCCATGTCGCCCGCGTCGTCGTCGTGATTGACAGCGGCGTAGGCCATCCAGTGATGGCCTATCTCGTGAGCCAGCACTTCGATACCTTTGAAGGGCGGGTTGGGATAAAGGTCGTCGGGGTCGTCTGGCATACTGGTAAGCGTTCCCAGAGCCACTACCTGCAGAAGTCGTCCGGCTGAACCGATGACGCTGTAGTTCCAGGGTGTGCTGTCGAATCCAATGCCCTGCACGTCGGCCTGCACAGGCAGACCGATCTTGGGATCGTACATGGCGTTGATGGCTTTGGCCGAAAAGAAAACCAGCACATCGTAGTTGTCGCCGTACTGCGCATAAAAAGCCGGACCGGCATGCGTCAGACAGAGACCGTTGGAGTATGCCATGTTGTCGCAGATGCCCATGTTCGGCAGGATATTCCCGAAAGTATCTTCTATTACGGCGATCTGTTCGAAATCTTCGGCGTCGGACTGTCCGATTGCAGCCATCTGCATGAACACCGCAACGCACAGGATCAGTATGAGAATCCGCATAGCTACCTCCCCGCAAAGGCATCAGGCTTACAGTTTTCAGCAGGAGTGTGTGGCAATATGCCTCTGCTGCGACGGAAAATTATTCCGATATCATCTGGATGAACAATTGCAGGCAATTCTATCACGATCCTCCAGGAATTCAACTGTGGAAAGAGGATAAGATAAAACCCAATCCGGAGCATTAATGGATAGCCTCCGTTTCGATTTCGCCACCAATGAGACTATCCGGGATGCTTCCTCTTTTCATTTCAAACGGGGATAAGTCAGGTCTGTCCGGTATCTGCGCCGCTTTTTACTGGAATATTCAAACGGCTTGTGATAACAAGGTTTTTCCCGAATCAATGCGCTTCCGTTCGACGGAAGATGCACACGGAGACGTTTAAAATGCGCGACACGGTAATTATCGGAGCCGGGCTGGCCGGTTTATCGACCGCTTATCATCTTAAAAGTGGCTGGGAAATGTTCGAAAAGAACAGTTATCCCGGTGGTCTGGCCATAACTCACCATAAAGACGGCTACTCCTTCGACTTAACCGGCCACTGGCTGCACCTGCGCGACCCCAAAGTGATGCGCATGGTCGAGCGCCTCATGCCGGACGGCTTTCTGTCGGTGGTGCGCCTCTCCGAGATATTTTCGCACGGCGTCTATACGCCTTATCCCTTCCAGAGCAACACTTACGGCCTGCCGGTCGAAGTGGTATCGGAAATAATTCAGAGCTACGTCCACGACGTGCTGCTCAATCCACCCCGGAAAGAGCCGCGTACTTTCGAAGAGTGGGTGGTCAAGCACATGGGACGCAGCATCGCCGACCGCTTCATGATTCCATACAACGAAAAGCTGTGGCGCACACACCCGCGCGACATGACGCCGCTGTGGTGTCAGATATACGTCCCCAAGCCCACGCTGCAGCAGATCATCGATGGCGCGCTGGCCCCACCTGCCGATACCATCGGCTATAACGCTTCGTTCATATATCCGAAGTCGGGCGGCATCGGGGCATTGCCTGCCGCCATGGCCGCCACGCTGAACACCGGGCGCATCCATTATGAATGTGTACCGACGCGCATTGACGCCAGAAAGAAAAGCATCGAACTGTCGAACGGCGAAAGCATCGGCTACAGCAACCTGGTGTCCTCGCTGCCGCTGCCCGAACTGATAAAGCTGACGGCGGATGCGCCTGCTGCCGTGCGCCGCGCTGCTGCCCAACTGCTGCATAATCAGGTGCTGTATTTCAACATTGCATTAAAAAAGCCCGCCCTGCGGCCTTCGCACTGGGTCTACCTGCCAGATCCGCAGATCGGTTTCTATCGCGCCGGCTCATTCTCGAACGCCGCGCCTTATATGGCCCCCAAAGGCTGCGGAAATCTGTATGTGGAATATTCGCATCGCGGCGATCTCGATACGCGCGGGCTTTACGAGCGGGCGGTGCACGACCTGACGGCGGCGCATATGCTTGAATCGAAAAAAGATATAGAGTTTTACGAGCAGCGCAATATAGAATACGCCTACGTGGTGTTCGACGCCAACTACAGGCGCAGCACGGAACTTATACACGCCTGGCTGGCTGAAAACGGCATACGTTCCATTGGCCGCTATGGCCGCTGGACTTATAATTCTATGGAAACTGCCATTATTGACGGTTACAGGGCGGCGGATGAAATCCGCGCATCAAGACGGAGTTGAGGATAGATGGCACAGAATAAAATCCCGCTGGTCTCAGTAGTCATTCCTGTCTATAAC
>Ga0172375_10004994_pt1 | contig 19359 bp, 13 predicted proteins | sample LakKiv1m_FD_114537 | JGI IMG/M metagenome (GOLD analysis project Ga0172375, IMG submission 114537) | Freshwater microbial communities from Kabuno Bay, South-Kivu, Congo - kab_092012_11.1m | ecosystem: Environmental > Aquatic > Freshwater > Lake | place: Democratic Republic of the Congo...
GAATGCCTTGGGTCATAATGGATGCACCTCGTTGGTGATAGATTCTTTGTGCAAAAAGCATTCTATCCTCTTGATCTCTCAAGAACAACGAGGTTTTTTACTTTTTTTGATGCGCGATCAGGGGGGAGGATTGTTGCCCAAGCAACGAACCTCATTGTAGGATGCGAAATTGAAAAAGACAGAAATTGTGGCGAGACTGTATGCCGCTTGCCAAAATTCTTGTCCTTTTGGATTCTACACCGACTCAGCAGGGATTACATGTTGGGTGCCACTGCTGGCTCGTCCAGCAATGGCACCCCCTCCATTGAGACTGATGTCTGTCCAAGCACTGATTTGAGAGGCAGCCGTTCTCTTCGAGGGTAATCGGACATTTGTTTTTGCACTCGCCACAATATGGTTGCCCGTGCAATCCGGAACCACAGGGAGGTCAAAGTGACCGGAACCGTTACCGACAAACTGGAAGCATCCTACAAGGAGGTTATCAATCTCCTCGAGAGGCACGGCTTACTGAAGGAACGCCTTCCCTTTACACCAGCTCTCCTGGAAGAAGCGACTTTCTTTGTGTACAAAATGCGCCTCATCAACCAGGGAGGCGTGAGAAGGCTATTGAACCTGGATCGCGAAGGACTGAAGAGAATTATAAACCAGTGGAACAGCGGGGACGAAGGGAACTGCACCTGCCGCCTCGCCAGGAACCCGTTTGCAGACGAAGAAGAATGACGGTGAGGGGGAGAACCTCAACCGAGGCTCTCTATGAGTTTCAGGATCTCCTCGGTCTTTTTTTCGAGGAGGGCTTTGTTTTGCCGGGTCTCAATATTGAGCCTGATCACGGGCTCAGTGTTGGAAGGCCGCAGGTTGAAGCGCCATTCCTCGAACTCCATACTTAACCCGTCTATGTATTCCGCGAACAATTCCTGTCCCCTGTAATGGGCTTCGATCCCTGCGATCACGTCAGGGGGATCGGTAACCTTGCGGTTGATTTCTCCGCTTACCGGGAACTTGTCCATTCGGGCCCGGATCAACTCGGAAAAGGGTTTTCCTTCCGTGCCGACGGTCTGAACGAGCAGCAGCCAGGGGATCATCCCGCTGTCGCAGTACGCGAATTCCCTGAAATAATGATGGGCTGACATCTCTCCGCCGTAGATGGCGTCTTCCAACCGCATCCGCTCCTTGATGAAGGCGTGCCCGGCCTTGCTCATGACCGGGACTCCGCCGGCCTCTTCGACCATTTCCACTGTGTTCCAGACGAGTCTGGGATCATGGACCACTCTGGCGCCGGGATGCACCCTGAGAAAGGCCTGCGCGAGAAACCCGACTATATAATAGCCCTCGATGAAGTTGCCCTTCTCGTCGAAGAAGAAGCAGCGGTCGCAATCGCCGTCCCAAGCGATCCCAAGATCAGCCTGGTTGGATATGACGGCTTGTGCAGTGACGCCCCTATTTTCGGGGAGAATGGGGTTCGGTACGCCGTTGGGAAAATTCCCGTCCGGCTCGGCAAACATGGTGATGAACTCCAGCGGGAGCCTGGATTCCAACTTGCTCAGCACGGGCCATGCGCAGCCGTTGCCGCAGTTCATGACTACCCTGAGATGCGCCATACGGGACGCATCAACATAGCCGAGAAGATGCTCCACAAAGGCGTCCTTGGAATCCAAAAATTGCACCGTCCCTTTGGAGGCCGCAAGGGGCTTGAAGCTCTCCCGTATCACCATCTTTTCTATGTCTTTGAGACCGGAATCCGCGCTGATCGGCCTGGCCTCCTCGCGCACAATCTTCATCCCGTTGTAGTCAACCGGATTATGGCTCGCGGTGACCATAATACCGCCGTCAAGCTTCATGTGAGCCGTTACGAAGTAGACTTCCTCCGTGGGACACAGGCCGATGTCCACGACGTCGCATCCAGAGTCGGTAAGACCCCTTGACAGGGCAGCGGCAATCGCTTCGCTGGACAGCCTGACGTCCCGCCCCACGCACACCCGGGAAGGAGAGAGGAGGGTCGCATAAGCGCGTCCGATCTTGTATGCCATGTTCTCGTTGAACTCATCGGGAATTCGTCCCCGAATGTCGTATGCTTTGAAACTGCTCAGAGATTCAGAGGAACCGCTCATGTCAGAAAATTCCTTTCCAGTGGAAGGATTTCCCACAAATTAACCAGGCTTACGGATACCGGGCGTCCCTGAGAGTCGTTCCCCTGGAAACCCTGTACTGTATTCCTTCGGGAACGACTACCTCGACTGAGCCCTCGATCTTGACGTCTCTCTCGAAATACACGCTGCCGGAGACTTCAAGGGATTCCGCCTTGACCAGGGAGACCGACGACGAGGCCTCAAAACGCCTTGAAATTCTTTCCGGGCGATCCAGGAACACGGGATCGAATAGGACAGCGGGCATGAAAGGCAGTTCTTCAGGCCTGAAAGGATTCCTGCGGAGCCGGAACATGGAGTCGAGGCGGCAGGCGTCCGATTGAAGGACAAACAGGTCCGCGACCTTCTTTGTGGGAAAGAACCTGTCCCTGTGGACCCTGAGACCCCGGCTCCTCTCGAAGGATCCTATGGCCGCTCCCATGGCGGTCTCCAGCTGAACCACTCGTGTCCCGTCTACGCTCTTCCTGTTCTGTATTATGGGCAACCCCAGCGAGTTCCTGTGCAACGTCGCCGAAAGCGCCTCCAGGTCCACCCATACGTTGTTGGTGTTGAACACACGGAAACGGCCTATGTCCATGAAAGTCTCCCTTTCCTCGGGAGAGACCTGGGCTATCTCCAGGAGATCCAGTCTGCCGTTCCTGACCACCAGAGTTCCGCCCTTTCGGTCCATTCTAGTCCTGTCAGTGACCTCCAGGAGAAACTCCACGTTGTCACGGGCTATGAGGCCCAGTATCCAAGGCTCCGGATAGGCCGCCAGGTTGTCCAGATTGGATATAAAAGCCCACCGACGACCTAGTTTCCTTAATCGGCTCAGAGTCCCCGTGCGGTGAAGACTCTCGTAAACATCGCCGTGACCGGGAGGCACCCAGTCCTCTTCCGTCCCGGTCTCCAAGGGCGAGAAATCGTGCTCCAACAGTCGAGGCACCTGCCTCTGGATGAACGTGAGGACCGGGTGCTCAAGACGGCTGAGTGTCTTCATGGTGGGCGCATGGGTGAAAAAGCTGTTCATGAGCACCAGTGGCACGTCCGCCTGCCAGCGTTCCCGCGCGGCCGCAACCTGCCTGACTATAATCTCAAGATAGGACCGGCCGTCCTTGGCTTCCAAGATGCCCTTCGGGACCCGGCCTCCCATGGTGGTGCTTCGCCCGCCGTTGAGCTTTACCACCGCAACCTTTGACAGAAGCGATCGTCCCGCATGTTCCAGTTCGGCGACCTCACAAGGATCCGAAGGCGTGTCAAGGATCATGCCTTCATCAGGAGCGCTGACCCCATCCAACGGGACGTACGCGGATTTTTCCTTTCCGGCCTTCCTGACCATGCGCAGGAAGCTCTCCACTGCTGCGGGGTCTATCCCTCGCAGCTTCATCTTTCCCCTGATGCGGTCTTCCTTACGGACTTGATGCATACCCCACCCTATGCCGGAAGAAACTGGTGCCTTGAGTCAGCTTATCACGGGTTGGAGCCCGAGACAACAATCCTTCGCCTGGTCTACCGGTCCTTCGCCGGTCGCTCCCGAGATCTATCGAGGGAGGCCTCCCGCTTCTTCGCCAGTTCTATCGCATGAAGTCTAATCGGTATCAGCCCTGTTCCTGGTGTTTCTTGATCAACTTTCTTATGTCGGCCTCGGTGAACTCCAGGCCGTGCTCTTCCATGAGTTCGTTTTCGACCTTGAGGAGCTCTTCAAGCCTTATATCAGCCCCGAACACGCCAATCATCTTTTCCTTTTTGTCTCGGAGCGGTGCCGACACTGTTATGCACAGCGCTCCGGTGATTCTTGACTGAAAAGGCCCTACCACGTGGATCTTGCCGTCTTTCACGGGTTTTATGAACCACGAACGGTCGGAGAAATCCTCGTTGGGCTTGAATTCCACGTACTTGGACCGCTCGGTGATATCGGTAATGTTGGCGGTGATCTTCTTTCCTTCCATGTTGGCCACGTACGAGTACTGAATGAAAGGATACTTCTTTATGAATTCCTCCATGGCCGTTTCCATGGTCTTGGATTTGCCCGACCTCATCTCCGGCGTCTCGCAGAATTGCTGCACAATCTTGAACGCCATCTCTCTCGCGATGAGCTTCATCCTGTCCCAGTCCGAGATAAAAAGTTCCGGCATATAGCGCTTCACAAGTGCCATCATCTCCTTGTCGGACATCGCGGTCACTCGGCCTTTGTCGTACTGCTCAGTGATGAGGTCGTAAATCCTTGTGATCGCCGGATGGGTCTTTTCGATCTTTTCCTCTTTCGGGATGTCCAGCTTGGCGTTTATCCAGTGAGCGATGCCCGCCATGCCGGATTTATCCGTTATGTTAACCGTCGGCGCACGACCTAGAATCTTGGTAGTATCGAAGATATTGTATATCTCTTCGTTCTTGAGGGCCCCGTCAACGTGGATGCCTGCGCTGGTGGCGTTGAAAGCCCTGCCGAGTAGAGGATAATTTTCAGGAACATGGAAGCCCAGTTCCTTCTCGAAGTACTCGGCCATTTCCGTGATTGCGAGAGTGTCCATGCCCTCCGTCTGACCTCTCAGGGACATGTACTCGATAACTAGCGCCTCAATCGGCGTGTTACCGGTGCGCTCACCGATGCCGAGAAGCGTGCCGTTAACCGACGTGCAACCGTAAAGCCAAGCATGAACCGCGTTGACGAGCCCCATGTGGAAATCGTTGTGGCCGTGCCACTCCAGGAGATCTTCAGGCACGTTGGCGTCGTCAATCATGGCACGGATGAGCTTGGGAACGCTTCTGGGGAGTGCGGCTCCGGGATAAGTGACGCCAAAGCCCATAGTGTCGCAAAGCCTTATCTTGATATCAGTACCGGATTCCTCCCTTATCTCCATGAGTTTTTGTGCCAAGGGCACGCAGAATCCGAATATGTCCGCTCTCGTAATGTCCTCGAAATGGCAACGGGGGGTAATGCCCTTCTCGAGCGTCGCCCTGACCATATCGAGGTACTTGTCCATAGCCTTTCGACGATCCAGGCCCATTTTCAGGAATATATGATAATCGGAAACCGACGCGAGGATTCCCGTCTCAGTGATGTTTGCAGCCCGTACGTTGGCCAGATCCTTCTTCTGAGCCCTTATCCAGCCTGTTATCTGGGGATACTGGTAACCCTTTTCCCGGCACAGCTCCATAGCCTCCCGGTCCTTCTTGGTGTAGAGGAAGAACTCCGACTGGCGGATGATGCCGCGCGGACCGGACATCCTGTGGAGGAAATCGAAGAGAGCCGATTCCCTGGCCGCAGTGAACGGAGGCCTGGCCTGTTGTCCGTCCCTGAAAGTGGTGTCTGTGATCAGGAAATTGCGGGCCGGATTTATCGGTAGTATCGCGAAATCGAAGTCCACCTTGGGAACTTCACTGTAAGGGAAGATATTCCGCAACAGGTTGGGTTTTTCAACCTCGCGGAGGGACCTCACCTTGTTGAATTTGCTGTACTCGTGATAAAGCACACCTTTCTTAGGGTCCCAAGTGGCCATAGCAATTCTCCTTCCAAATGCTCGGGATCTTCACTTAACCGATTCAATCACAATCACTTCTTTGCCACAACTCTGATCCCCAGTTCTTTGAGCTGTTCCGGACTCACCGGGGTCGGAGCGCCGGTCAACAGGCACGTGGCTTTCTGGGTCTTGGGAAAAGCAATGACGTCTCTTATTGTCTCCGAGCTCGTGATGATCGCTGCTATACGGTCAATCCCGAAAGCTATGCCCCCGTGGGGCGGAGCGCCGTAACGAAGCGCCTCCAGAAAGAAACCGAATTTTTCTGCAGCCTCTTCCGGGCCAATTCCCAGGGCCGCGAACACTCGCTCCTGAACGTCGCTACGGTAGGTCCTCATGCTTCCGCCGCCGATCTCCCATCCATTGAGCACCAGATCGTACGCGCGGGCCCTCACCTGAGCTGCCGCGGTTTCGAGGAGGTCCAGGTCCTCGTTCTCGGGAGAGGTAAACGGGTGATGCATGGCCTGAAACCTGCCCTCGTCCTCATCGTACTCGAACATAGGGAATTGTGTGACCCACACGAAACGGTACTGGCCGACGGCAATCTCGCCCAGCTTACGCGCCAGTGAATTCCTCAGGTTTCCCAGCACGTCGTTGACCACCCGGGGAGTGTCCGCGGCGAAGAGTACGACGTCGCCGGGAACGGCGGAAACTGTCTCGTTTATCCCCGACCTCTCCTCCGCGCTGAGGAACTTGGCGATGGGCGATTGCCATTCCCCGCCTTCCTTGATCCGTGTATAAGCCACCCCTTTTCCCCCGTAGATGGCGGCAAATTCGCGAAGATCGTCCAGGTCTTTGCGCGAGAGTCTTTCACCCTTTTCCACCTTCAGGGCCTTTACTATGCCGCCGGAAGCCAGGGCCCCTCTGAACACCCCAAACCCCGTGCCGGAAACAATGTGGGAAATATCGGCAAGTTCCATGCCGAAGCGCAGATCCGGTTTGTCCAGCCCGTATTGCCCCAGGGCTTCACCGTAAGGCAGAACAGGGAAGGGAAGCTCCAACTCTATTCCGAGAATCTCTCGGAATATCCGGGCCATCATGCGTTCTATTATGTCGAAGAGGCGTCTTTCCTCGATGAATGACGTTTCCATATCGAGTTGGGTGAACTCAGGCTGGCGGTCAGCTCGAAGATCCTCGTCCCTGAAACAGCGAACTATTTGATAATAGCGCTCAAACCCGGCAACCATGAGTAGTTGCTTGAAGATCTGTGGTGACTGAGGCAACGCGTAGAAACTTCCCGGGTTGATACGACTCGGTACCAGGTAGTCTCTTGCCCCCTCGGGTGTGCTGGTAGTCAGGCAGGGGGTTTCGATGTCCACGAAATCTTCTCTGTTGAGAAAATCGCGGATTATCATGTTCAGCTTGTGCCTGACCCTCAGATTGTGAGCCACTCCGCCGGGCTTACGCATATCAAGATAGCGGTACCGATAGCGGACAGCATCAGTGGGCACGTCCTCATCATCCACAGGAAAAGGAGGCGGGTCCGCACGATTGAGGATCTTCAGCTCGTCCACAAAGATCTCGATGGTCCCAGTTGCTAATTCCGGGTTAAGGGAGTCCTCGGGCCGCCTGCGCACAACTCCCCGCGCGGCCAAAACCCATTCCGGTCGCAGAAGGTGGGCGCGTGCGTGGGTTTCCCGGGAATACTCGGGGTTGAATACCAACTGCACAAGGCCGCGGCGATCCCTGAGGTCAACGAAGATCACTCCGCCGTGATCGCGTCTCCGCAGGGCCCATCCCATGACGATCACTTCTTTGCCCGTGTCCTGTTCGGTTATGTCCTCGGACAGGTGAGTTCGTTCCCATCCGTTCAACGCGTCGGGTTTCAAGTAGGCTCTCCTCGCAGATAGTTGACGATGTCTCTTATGTTGACAGTGGTCTGCTCTCTGGTTTTCATGTCTCTTACGGTAACTTCGCTACGGGCCAGCTCATCCTCTCCCAACATGAGGACCTTCCGTGCCCCGAGCTTGTCGGCAAGCTTCATCTGGCTCTTCAGGCTCATGGCGGCGAAACGACTCTCCGCCGCGAGCCCCGCGAGACGCAACCTGTTCACCAGCTCAAATCCGGAGTTCAGTGCCGTCTCTCCAAGAATGGCCACGTAAGCGTCTATCGAATTTGAAAAGCGGTCCTGGTCCGGTAGTCCCATGGCCAGTCGTTCCACTCCTATGGCGAAGCCTATTCCCGATGCATCGGGCCCTCCCAGCTCCTGGAGGAGGTTGTCATACCGGCCGCCACCGCCGACTGCTTTGGACTTACCCAATTCATCGTGGATTATTTCGAACGCGGTGCGGGTGTAATAGTCCAGACCCCGCACCATTCGAGGCTCCAGCCGGAACGGGATGCATAGAAGGCCCAGCGCTTCCTGAACCTTCCGAAAGTGATCTCTGCATGGCCCGTCGAGGCTGTCGGTGATCAGCGGCGCGTCCAGTGCTATCTCCGCGCATCTGGGAACCTTACAGTCCAGGATTCTCAGAGGATTGACGTCAAATCTACGCCGGCAGTCAGGGCACAGCTCAGCAAGATACTGTTCCATGTATTCTGTCAGGATGCGGCGGTAAGCACTTCGGCAAGCGGGGCAGCCGACCGAGTTAATCTCGATGATCAGGCCGGTCGCACAGATGTTGCTCATGATTGCGTGGGCGCACGCTATGGTTTCCGCATCGGTGAACGGGGAATCGTCGCCCAGGACCTCCGCGTCAATCTGAAAAAACTGCCTGAATCTGCCCTTGGAAGGCCTTTCCCGACGAAACATGGGCCCTATGGTATAGAGCTTCAACATGGAGTCCCGCCTGAGAAGCGAGTGCTCCATTACTGAGCGAAGTATACCCGCGGTAGCCTCGGGCCTCAGGCTTAGTGAGTCGCCGCCCCGGTCTTGGAAAGTGTACATTTCCTTTTCCACGATGTCGGTGACTTCGCCTATACCGCGCTCGAAGAGTTCGGTCTTCTCCATGATTGGGGGGACGATTTCCTTGAAGCCGAAGCTCTCCAGCGTATTTCTTGCGGTGTCCACGATGAAGGCCCATTTGCGGGTGGCATCGGGCAGTATGTCGTGGAAACCTTTAACCAGTGTGATCATTCTTGAATCCTGCGCCCTACCTGGATCTGATCCGGAACCGCACACAAACCTTCATGTTTAGGCCAATGCTCTCCTGCGGTCAAGCATTCCCTAATTTATTCAGCGATTCCCAATAAAGCAATCGGGGTTCTATCTCGGGATACGTCTTCTTGTGAGCAGCGTTGACTTGGAGAGCAGGCCTCTCCTGTAGAGTTTCATCATGAGGCTTTGAAGACCTTTGGTTGACAGACGGTACTTCTGCATCAGTTCTTCGTCGGTCATATTGCCGGCTATGTCTTTCAGAACCTCGGCTGCATCCACGGTGGGTTTATTGATCTCCGACCCGATCTCCTCCAGCACGAGCGTAATCTCGTCATTGTCCACGCCCATCCTCTTGGCCAGGGCCTCTCTGGTAATCAGTCCTTTGATGAGCAGCTTCCTGAACATGCTGGCAAGACCCTTGGGCGTGAGGGCGTGCTTCTTCATGAGTTCCTTGTCGGTAAGATTATGGGAAAGGTCCTCCAGGATCATCCTGGCGCTAACTTTGGGCTTCTCCAGGACGGGCGCGCTCATGACAACCGTGATGTTGGTCACGTCAATATAGGGCTCGATGGAAGGATCTACGTTGACGAAGCGCACGGGCAGGCCCCTGCGCTTGATGTTCTCGTAACAGGAGGCCAACTGCACTGCGAAATCAGCACAGATGGACTTAACTCCGGTGAAGTCTATCATTATTCCTTTATCCGGTTTAGTGCTGAGCCACTCGACGGTAGTGTCCATGAATTCTTCCACATGATGATCTTCCACTTGCGGCGTTTGCACACGCATCCGGTAGGATTCGGGTTCCTCGGTGACGGTGAAGACTAATTCTTCATCCAGATAGTAATCCCTTACCATAATCCTCCTTCCACCGAACCCGAGTGCGCGGTCGGCGACCGGTCTCATACCAGTGCGCTTTCAAGCCAGTGAAGCAGGCAGGGCACCTCCTCCGCTTCGAACGGAGGACCTGACTTCGCTCCGGAGGTACTCCGCCTGCAAGGCAGAGTCACTCGTTTGAACGCGAAATGGTCTCAGTCGCTGGATTATCATACCGCCGCCAACGGGCTGAGCGAAACCACGCAGACGAGGCGAGTCTGCCCGGCTTATCCCCACGTCAAAATATACCTCGTCACGAGCCTACCCATCAAGGCAAAAAAATCACGGGAGCGCCTCATGAGCCTCGCTCACACGGCCGATATCAGGAAGCAGCCCCACTCGGCACGCCTAGGCCCCCAGAACGCATCTTCACGAGGAGTATTGTTAATGATATGGATCTCCCTTTCGATCTTTCCGCCCAACTGCTTCATAAAATCCCTGAAATCCTTGATGGTTAGGCGATGTATGTCGGGAGTGTTATACCACGGATGAGGATGCGTGGCGCAAAACGGCATCCTGCCGGTGCGCACGAATTCCAGGACGATCCGCCAGTGTCCGAAATTGGGAAAAGTGATTATTGACTTGGAGGCAACTCTGAGCATCTCCCTGACGAGCATCTCGGGGTACATGAGCTGCTGGAGGGTCCGGCTGAGAACCACATATTCGTAGCTCAAATCCGGAAAGCCTCCCAGGCCTTCGTCCAGGTCGAGGGTCATAACCCGGATGCCGCGCTCGAAGCACTTGATCACTTTCTCCTGGTTCAGCTCGACGCCGCATCCTTCCACGTCCTTTTCATCGCGGAGCCTCTGCAGCAAAGTTCCTGTGCCGCAGCCCAAGTCCAGGACTCGGGTGCCGGGTTTTATGAGGTCCACAATGATGTTGAACCCCACCTCGAACTCGTGGAACGGAGTGCGAACCAGGCCCTTTTCAGCGGACACTGTTCAGAAACCCCCTTATAATCCTGGTCAGGCTGGGGATCCCGGCGCTGACGAGGAAGGAATCGTGGCCGTAAGGCAGATCTAACTCTACGAAGGACACGTCCTTTCTCCCCGCCTGGAGCGAGCGGACTATGGCCATGGACATGGACGTCGGATAGAGCCAGTCGGAATTAAATGATACCACGAGCATCTTTGCCGTAATATTCTTGAAGGCCGTTGATAGATCTCCGTAAGTTCCCTCCAAATCGAAAAGATCTATGGCCTTGGTTATCACCACGTAGGAATCCTCGTCGAACCGCCGCATGAAAGTGCTCCCCTGGTGTTCCAGGTAGGATTCCACCTCGAATTCGCCGTCCTCCTTCCCGTTTTCGCCAAGGGTGTACCTGTAGCCGTCCACGTCGCGGAAGGTCCGGTTTCTGCCGAACTTAGCTTCCATGGTTTCCTCGGAGAGATAGGTGATGTGGCCTATCATGCGGGCTACAGCCAAGCCACGCCCCATCTTCTGGTATACGTGAGCCTGCTCGAGCGCTGTGTTTACACGCGCAGGATCGCTGTAGATAGCGTTTCTCCCCACCCAGTTGAACGCGATCCCCTGCGGAGACAGCCTTGCCGTGGCAGCGATCACCACCGCGGATTTCACCATTTCGGGGTGGGTCACCGCCCACTCCAGCGCCTGCATTCCGCCCATGGAACCGCCGATCACGTTGTGAAGCTTTTCAATTCCGAGATGCTGCACCAGCATGGCCTGAACATTCACCATGTCCGCGATGGTGACTCTCGGGAAAGAGCGCCCATATGGTTTCCCGGTCTCGGGATTGACGCTAGGCGGACCCGTGGTTCCCTTGCAGCCGCCAATGCAGTTGGAGCAGACGACGAAGTACTTGTCGGTATCTATGCCTTTGCCGGGACCTATCATCGCGTCCCACCAGCCTGTCCTGCCGTTGGGGTTGATTCCCGCGGCGTGCGCGTCCCCGGACAACGCGTGCAGAATCAGAACCGCGTTATCGCGTTTCCGCGACAAAGTCCCGTAAGTCTCGTACGCTACCGTCAACGGGCCGAGAAACACTCCCGATTCGAGAGTAACACCCTCGAAATGAGCATACTGGGTAGTTACGGGCCCGTAGCTACCGTCCGAATCGGCATATTCTCTTATCTCTCCGGAGCGCATGTGAAGATGTCTCCCTTTCGACGAGTCATAAGGTGAACACAAACGGGCCGTCTTCATTGTCCGTCGCGAGTGGCCCGCCACCGGGAGGGTGAAAGCGAATCGCTGCCTTCCCATTCGGTTTTCAATGAGCCAAGGAGGCCGTGGGCCTCCGCTGCGAAAGGCAAACCCGGACTCTCGTCTCATACGGCCTTCTGGTTCGAGACGACCGCGTTGCTAACGAGAAACACCAGCGGGCCTTGCCCCGGGGGGCCCGGGCGCAATCCGCCTCACTGGATACTTCTCCCTGTATTTTATATCACGCGGGTTCGCAAGAGAATCCCTGGTGTCAGCCCCTTCGTGTTGGGCGTCGTCCGTCCGGTTGTCAATTTCAGGAAAAGCTTGGCAGCCGGGACTTTTGTCCGCAGTATGACTCCAAGACTTTGTCAAGGCTGTCTCGACGGCCATTGGCCGCAATGTCTCGGAGCAAATCGCCGGCCTGGGGACTGGCGAACCAATCGGGCCCGTATTGAGCCTCAAGGTGTCCGGCGAGAACATCAGCGCCGGCCCAGCCCTCAAGATAATCAACGCTGTAAAAATCCTGATCCATGTCTATCAGATAGCCTTCCGGCTCGTACTCGAATCCCGTGGCTCGTCCAAGACTGCGGCAATAGGGGCCGGAATCCTTTATGTTTCCGGTTTCGTGGAGTTCCTTTTCCGCCAGGAACTTTCCAATATAGCGCCGGATGAGACACAAGCGCTTGGTCGAAAAGAAGCGCGCCAGCGCGTCCGCCGCCGGCATCGGCATCCCTACAAGCTTGGCAAGCCATGCACGGTTGCCGATAAGATTCATGAAGAGGAACGCAAAGGTCTCATCAAGAGCCGGCGACCGGTAAAGCCTGCGATGCTCCACGGGCAATTCCGGAGAAAAATGACTGAGAAAATAGGCATGTCCCATCTCGTGGAGCATGGTCTCAAAGTCAATGAGCCCACCCACAGGGCGCGCCAAGACGTGGACTTCGCCCGGTATCTCGACCCCGACGCATATTCCATCAGGGTTCTTCGCCGGGTCGGTCGTGACGTCGGTTATGACGTCTTCTCTCGAATCCAGGTCCAGCCCCAGAGGCCTGAAGGTTTCCCGTACGAGGTCCATCAGGCGCGAAAGCGGAAAATACTCATCAAAAAGTCTTATCCGCAACAAATGCAGAGCGTGATAACGGCTCAGGTTCGAAAGCGGGCGTCCTATGACCTCTTTCACCCAGGGATTTATTCGACTCTGATACAGGTCTTCCGTCTGGTCCAGGTAAGCCGCGTAGATCCCCGCCCGATCGTCAAAGGAAATCTGCTTCTTTGCCTCGGAGAACTCCACGAAATTCTTGAACCCGAACCGCTCGGTCACGGCTTTCACGGTCAACTCAAGGATGCCCAGAAGCATAGGATTGACTATTTTCCTCCAGAAAATCCCGCACTCCTTTTTCATGATTTCGCGGCGATCGAAATCGCTTTCTGCCTGCAGCCAGGGCACAACTTCAGGAGCCGGAACCTTGTCCGGCCCTATGATCATCCTGCCCCGCTCCATGTAGAAATTCATCATGTCCCAGAGTGACGCGGTTCGCTCAAGCACGGTCAGGTCCATGCAGGCGAAAAGGGCGCGTTCAAGTCTGTCGCGCTCGGCTTCACCCGCGGATCGAGCAATAGCATCCCTGAGAGACTCGGTGGTCCTCCGCTGAAGAGGCAGAGGATGCGACTCCACGACTTCGGAGGTGTTCATGGCAAACGGGGTTCCGGAGAGCTTGCTGATGGTCAGAAGCGCCAAATCCCTGTGCGCGGAATCCAGTTCGGAGAGCACCTCTTGTACGGACATCCGTTGCGCCTGATTTCTGGGTCTCTTGGACAATGGTTTCCCTTTCAGGGCTTCCGATTGGCGGAAAGCTCTTGCCGGCGTGCCCAATCTCAGTGCCGCGACCTCGGGAGGTTCTCCTCGATCTCGTGGCTTGGTCTGACGTTTGAATTCTTTCCTTGCGTGCGAAGCTGCCGGTTCCCCGCGGAGCGCGCCGGGATTCGGGCGGCTGACAGGCAGATCACTTTATCAATTTCGTCATCTGATCAGGCTATAACTCGCCCGGTCTCCAGTGGACAGGCAGCGGGACTGCCATAATACGAGACAATCCGAGCCTTCGACAACCGGGTTCTGGTCTAGGGTCTCACACCCATCTCGCGCGATGGCCGGGTTCGTTCCTGTTCGAATTATTGTTCTTGCGGTTGTTCCTGTTCTGGTTCTGGTTCTGGTTGTTTCCGCGGGCTTTCTTGTTCATGAGGCAATCCCACGAACAATATCCGTACACGGAATAGGTCATGGTCTGATTGGTGGTGAATTCTCTTCCACAGGTCTTACATCGTTGCAAAGTGTACCTCCTGGCCGCTTGCGGCCTTATCGCGTTGAACGGGAATGCCCGGTCCGTTCGGCCGGGTTTAAAAAAGGGCTTTTTAAGCGTGACGAAAAGAAGTTTGCTGTATAGTCGTTCAATCCGGTACTGTCAACATCTTTGAAGCGCGGCTCAATGGAAGTACCTGTCTTTTCATGGTCCTGCGTTCCCGGAACTCCTGTGCCGCCTCCGGATGGACCGGCCGGGGATGGTCTCCCCAATCCATGGTCCGCTTCTCTCAGAAAAAAATCATATCTCGGATCAAAACGACCAACCTACATGGTCCTCAACTCTTGTTCAGGTACCAGACTCGACCTTTAAACAGTGCCCTCCCAGGCACAACAAGTATTTGCCCCTCGCTCGGGAGTCTTAGGGGAGGGGATGATGAAGGAACTCTCTGCCGGAAAATCCCTCCATGGAATCATTTTCACACAAAGGTGACGGCATGAGCAGCCGCAGCGGCCGGTGCCTACCCCTGTAGAACCTTCGAGAGTCGCTCAAATTCGGATTTGAAAGTGTGCGCCCGCTGACGGCCGTTTATGAAAGTCTGGGGTCCTGCCCTTCTTGTTCAGGACATCCAGGCTGGAAAAAAGTTCGCTCACTCGACTCGAAAGGACCGAAATTCTCCTTACGCGAACAAACCAAGCATCCCGCTGGAATATTATGAATCCTTTGGTTCAGGTGCTGTCGGGTCAATTGCGGGAGTTCCGGGGGGGCCCCCGTGAGCCGCTGATAAGGCCACGCCATCGCGTCTATGCGCGCCTTATAGGGGTTATTATCATTTGCCGCGACGGTTGTCAAACCCAAATCTTTTTGACTTTCATCCGTCAGCCCGGTATGGTATACGACTGCGCAATTTTGTCATGAAAGATTACCGGATGGCTGCCCAAGCAAAGGTTTTGACAATTCTGGTTGCGTGTCTCGCAATAACTGCATGCAGCGCAAGCAGATACTTGAAGGGAGGGTTACACAGAGAACTCGACGAGAACCTTACCATAGTGAGTCTCACCGAGAATCCCAACAAGTTCCTCAACAAAGAGATCGTCCTCTCGGTTCGCTATTACAAGAAAGCGGACTTGCCCTGCCCGTTGGGCGATGATTACGTGAATTTCATCATCGCCGATCGTGTGAGCTACATAACTCTCAATAAGATCTGGATCAAAAAAGACAAGGCTCGGATCCTGGATTCACTCAAGGAGATGGAGACCATAGTCATGAAGGCCAGAGTCTTCAAAGTGGATCGAGAAAAAGACCCCAACCTGGAAGCCCTCGAAATAGAACTCGAATAACAGGAGATCAGCTTTTGCGGAAAGTACTCGTTACCAGTGCGCTCCCCTACGCCAACGGCGACATCCACATAGGGCATCTCGTAGAATACGTTCAGACCGACATATACGTGAGGTTTCTTCGGCTCACCGGCGCGGACGCGGTCTACGTTTGCGCCTCGGACGCGCACGGAACGCCCATCGAAATAAACGCGGGCAAACGCGGCATCGCCCCTCGGGAACTGGTCGCCGAGTTCCATGAAAGGCACAAGGCTGATTTCGCACGCTTCGAGGTGAGCTTCGACGAATTCTACACCACCGATTCACCAGAGAACCAACACCACTGCGAGACCATCTATCAAAGGGCTAAGGACAAGGGCCACGTTGTCACCCGCGATGTAGAGCAGTTCTATTGCGAGCAATGCGGCCGATTTCTGCCGGATCGCTTCATAAGGGGCAAGTGCCCCAGGTGTTCGGCAGAGGACCAGTACGGGGACGTCTGCGAATCCTGCGGCGCGACGTACAGACCCACCGACCTGTCAAATGCCAGATGCGCCATATGTGGCGGCGAGCCTACTTTGCGGACATCGCTACACCATTTCTTCCGGTTGGATGATTTCAGGGATTTTCTCGCGAACTGGACGTCCTACCCCGGACGCTTGCAGCCGGAGGCGCTGGGGTTCGTCCGGACCTGGATTGACCATGGCCTTCAGGACTGGGACATTTCACGGGACGGCCCTTATTTTGGCTTCAGGATTCCCGGAGAAGAGGACAAATTCTTTTACGTGTGGGTGGATGCGCCAATCGGGTACATAGCCGCCACGGAGCACTACTGTTCCAGGCACTCGGATCGAACCGTCGAGGATTACTGGTGCGACCGCACAGGGGACGTCGAGATCCACCACTTCATAGGCAAGGACATAGCTTATTTTCACATCCTCTTCTGGCCCGCAATGCTCAAGGCCGCCAATTACAGGACGCCCGACTTCGTTCACGTCCACGGATTCCTGACGGTGGATTCGCGGAAGATGTCCAAGAGCCGCGGCACGTTTATTACCGCAAGGCAGTTCGCGGATTTCCTGAACCCCTGGTATTTGCGGTATTACTACTCCACCAAGTTGGGCAGCTCCATTGACGACTTGGACCTCAACGTGGAAGAGTTCGTTAACCGTACCAACGCTGAACTGGTTAACAACATAACGAACCTCATCAGCCGCACCATAGGATTCCTGAACAAGAGGCTGGGCTCGATGGTCGGGACAATCCCCGAGGACGCAAAGGGTCTCATTCCGGACATCGAGGCCGGGATCGTCAGGGCACGGGAGAACTACGAGGGCCTGCGTTTCGGAAGCGTAACGAGGGAAATCCTTGCCATCTCCGACATTGCCAACAACTACGTGCAACATCGGGAGCCGTGGAGCACCATCAAGGCAGATCGGGAAACGGCGAGAAACGATCTGACCTTTGCCGTGAACTGCATCAAGATAATCACTGTGTTGCTGAAGCCGATACTTCCCTCCTACTGTGCCAGGGTGGAAGAGATCCTTGGTCTGGGGGCTCTTGGCTGGGACGATGCACGTTTCGATTTCCGGGAGCGCACGGTGGGGACCTTTGAGAAGCTTCTGGAGCGGCTGGAACCGGGAGCGATGGAGAAACTTATAGAGGCCTGCAGGGATAGCCTCGCACCAAAAACCGAGGAGCCTAAAATCAAAGTGCCTGAGTTCAAAGAGGAAATCTCAATCGAAGATTTTGCCAGGGTTGACCTGAGAATCGGAAAGGTGATAGCCGCCGAGGTCGTAGAAGGTTCAGACAAGCTTCTCAAGCTGCAGATTGACCTTGGACGGGAGACCAGGACCGTCTTCGCAGGTATCAAGGCGTGGTACGCTCCTGAGGATCTGGTCAATCGCAATGTTGTTGTGGTGTGCAATCTCAAACCGAGGAAAATGAGGTTCGGCATCAGTGAGGGGATGGTCCTGGCCGCGGGAGGGGATACCGGTAAAGCCGTAGTCTGTGAAGTGGCCGAAGAGGTGCCTCCCGGAATCACCGTGCGATAGGAAAGAGGCCTCTGAAAGTACCACCCGTCCTTTCGGAGAATTCTGGCTAACGTGGGTGGAGCGGGCATCCGAGCATGTGTCAAGCCCCCGAATTTCCCAAGGCTTTCCGTAAGGGTGGTTATGGAACCGCCCGAAATTGGGCACTTCGCGAAGGACCTTTATACGGCAAATTCCGCAGGCCAAAGGTTTGAGACAGTTTCATCCTGCCCTCCATCTGTGACCTCTGAAAATGGTGTGCCAGGTCAGTATTTGCGTCTGCTGTTCATCTTGACCCATTCGGGTGGAATTCCCGTGTGGAGTTCCCTACTGGAGGACTATCGCGAAATCGGTTGCACATTGTTGCTTCGAGGAGTAGAATTCATCTCGGTCTTTCGTCCTGGCCTCTTACTGGTCAACAATCAGACAGTAACAAGGTGGACTTCGATTGCGACCAATGGCCGGTAGGAGTGGGCAAGGTCATTCTTCAAAAGGCTATTTACCATCAGATTGTATTTCATAAATGGGTTGGAGTGTTCTGCCGGGAGCGGCCCCGCACGATTCACTGTAGGGCATGACCAGGCCGGCCAGGGTCCGGATCAGTCAGGCTTGCAGACCGGCTCTATTCTTCTCCTTTACGCGGCAATAAAGGGACCATTATGGTACCGTAAACACCAGGAGGGAGACATTCATGACGGTGAAAATCTTTCTCAACGAGGACGAGATTCCGCGTCAGTGGTACAACATCGCAGCGGACATGCCAAACCCGATGCAGCCGCCGCTTCATCCCGGGACGCTCCAGCCCGTCGGCCCGGAAGACCTGGCGCCGGTATTCCCGATGAACCTCATCGAACAGGAGGTCAGCCAGCAAAGATGGATTGACATCCCCGACGAGGTTTTGGACAAGCTCCTTCTCTGGCGGCCCACCCCTCTGTACCGGGCGGTCAAGTTGGAGAAGTTCCTTGGTTGCCCCGTGAAGATCTACTACAAGAACGAAGGCGTCAGCCCCGCCGGAAGCCACAAGCCCAACACCGCAATTCCACAGGTTTATTACAATAAGGTTTTCGGTGTGAAGAGGATCGCCACCGAGACCGGGGCGGGCCAATGGGGCAGCGCGCTGAGCTTCGCGTGCAACCAGTTCGGTCTTGAAGCCAAGGTTTACATGGTACGGATAAGCTACGAGCAAAAGCCGTATCGGCGCCTCATGATGAACACCTGGGGCGCGACCTGTATTCCGAGCCCCAGCATGGAGACCGAGGCGGGCCGAAAGATGCTGGCGCTAGATCCAAACTCTCCCGGAAGCCTCGGAATAGCTATCAGCGAAGCCGTGGAGGACGCGGTGACCAGCGAGGCGATGGGCCGTCCGATGACCCGCTATTCGCTGGGTAGCGTGCTGAACCATGTCCTGCTCCACCAGACAATAATCGGTTTGGAAGCTCAGAAACAGTTGCTCCAAACAGGTGACTATCCCGACATCGTCATAGGATGCGCGGGAGGCGGCAGCAACTTCGCAGGATGCGCGTTCCCGTTCCTCAGGGACAAGATCGCAGGTAAACAGGTCCATATCATCGCGGTTGAACCTACTTCTTGTCCGACCATGACCAGGGGACCGTTTACTTACGACTTCGGCGACACGGTCCAGATGACGCCTCTCCTGCCCATGCACACCCTCGGGCATGGTTTTATCCCCGCGCCTATCCACGCTGGTGGCCTCCGATACCACGGGATGGCGCCTCTGGTCAGCCAGCTCATCGTTGACGGGCTCATCGAACCCCGGGCCGTCCATCAGTTGGAGACCTTTTCAGCAGGTGTCACCTGGGCCCGGACGGAAGGCTTCATAAGCGCGCCGGAAACCAACCACGCCCTGGCGGCCGTCATTCAAGAGGCGAAGAAAGCCAGGGAAGAAGGCAAGGAAAAGACCATCCTGGTAAACTGGAGCGGCCACGGA
>Ga0172375_10004995_pt1 | contig 19357 bp, 10 predicted proteins | sample LakKiv1m_FD_114537 | JGI IMG/M metagenome (GOLD analysis project Ga0172375, IMG submission 114537) | Freshwater microbial communities from Kabuno Bay, South-Kivu, Congo - kab_092012_11.1m | ecosystem: Environmental > Aquatic > Freshwater > Lake | place: Democratic Republic of the Congo...
CTGGCGCACCCGCGCCCACACGCCCGAGAGGTTTAGCCTCTCCTGCTTGAAAACGTTGGTTATCCTAAGTCTTGGGGTGCCCGCTGTCAACTCTCGGGCTCGAAAAACGGGCGCCGGACCCGCGCCCTTTCAGCCCTCCAACGACTTGACAGAAGCGCCTTTATCCGACTTTGCCGTATCCCGCCGCTCACTCGAAAATGCAGCTTATACGTCCTATCCTCCTTCCCCTCTCATTTTCCCGCTTATACTCTTTTCCGCTCAACGGATTATGATAACAAAACCACCTGATGCGACAAGTGACACCTGATTGCCGATCACTATAGCCCGAGTCGGACGGTCCGCGCCATGGATCACCCACGCCGACAGGTCGGACGTGTTAACGCTGGCAAAACCCGTGAAAAGGACGCCTGCAGCCGGCATGCGGCCCGATACTTGCGAAACAGTCACCGTCGCATGTGTCGGCAGTGTGAGTGAACCATTTACAACGATCGTGTCGCCCGTGCCGCCGGCATAGTTCCAGACACAGTTTGCATTCTCCGCCATGACCAGGTCCGTAAGAGTCATGACCCCAACGCTATCGGTATTGCCGGCGGTGATGACACCGCTGTTGGTCACGATTCCAGCCACAGTGCCTGTTCCACCCAGCGTGCCGCCTGCCGCCACAGTCACGGCCCCGGTCACCACGCCGTTGTTCATAAGAACACCGTTATTGACCGTGATCATGCCGGAACAGGTATTCGTACCCGAGAGCGTCAGGCAGCCCGCGCCGGTTTTGGTAAATCCGGCGCCTCTCAATGTACCGCTCAATGTGATGTTGTGCGCCGTTCCGGCCGCATCGGCTGCTTGGATCGTCGGGTTGGCACCGAGCCACATATCAAGCGATGACGACCAGTCGGCGGAGGCGCCGAGCAGTCCGCTATTGAGACCGTTGGTGTAACCGTATCCCGCCCGCGGAGTGGCCTTGACGATACCGCCACTGCCAACATAGAGGTTGCCGCCGCCGAGGATCAGGAATCCGGTGCCATCCATGGTATCAGTGTCAGCGCCAAAGGTGATCTTGCCAATTGTGCTGGTACCGCCGGAGAGGTAAACTTCCGCCCGCTGTGCCACGGAACCGTTCGGAGCGATCTGGACACCGGTGACAGTGTCAACGACAGTGAAGGTACCCCCATTGACCTGCAGGATATTCCAGCGGGAGGTGTTCATCGTTTTCCCCACGGTGACCTTTCCAGTCACTGTCAAACTCCCTGCATCAATGCGGGCACCGCAGGAGGAGCCCGCAGTTCCGATTTGCAACTGGCCGCCAACCGTGACCACGGCACTGGCGCCGTTGATGTAGAATCCGTTGGCGGTGCTTGCCGCCACCGGCGCGGCCAGGGTCGGAGCCGTGTTGTAGCTCTGGGAGTTTGCCAGCTGAACATTGCCGGTTATCGCAAAGGTACCGTTGACAATACTGATCAGCCCGAAGTAGCTGGCGGCGGTGTTAATGGAGTCAATCACTGTGGAACCAGTGCCGCTGTAGAGAAACGTCGCCGTATTCGTCGTTTGATTCAGGGAAGTACCGTTTAATGTTCCATGGATGGTCAGCGTTCCGTTGCTCATTTTCGTCGTACCGGTATATGTGTTCGAACCTTCCAACACGAGGGTGCCGGCGCCGTCCTTCGTAAGACCCGCGTTACCGCTCAGCACCGAGGCCACCGTGGCAGTGCTGGCAACGCCGTTCACGTACAGTGTCGGCGTCGTGCCGGCAAGGTTAAGTGTGCCGCCGGTTATCGTCCAGCCGTAGGCATTGCCAACACTGTTGTTGGTGAAAGTAATGCTGTTGATGGTCCACGGCGATGCATCCACCGTCACCGTGCGTGCGGCGGTGATGGTGTTGGTGAAGTTTGCGACGCCGGTCGTTCCGGTCGCGGCATTGCCGCCGGACCAGTTGCTGCCTATCGACCAGGCGCCGTCGGTGTCATTAGTCCAGTCGGCGGTCACATCGGCCCTGGCAGTACAAGTCATCAGACCCAGCACAAACACTCGACACCAGCAGGCAAAGTCCGTGACCCGCATTCCCGTCCATTTCCATAACATTGCTGTTTTATCCGTATTCATTGCGCCCTCCGTCATTAAAGCAAAACATCGATATACTTGGGCGATTCCGTAACCGGCATAACCCAACTCCACCAGCTCAACAGAACAAAAGAGGCTCGTTTCCTTATGATGGTGCTATTCATGGTTGTTGCTTTCATTTTTGCACCTCGACTCCAGGCAATATCAGTTGAATGTCTGCGCGACGTGATGCCGGCGAAACCTTCAACTCGGTGATTTTGCCGTTGCGGTACTCGCCTTCCACAACCGTGTTCTTTGGCGCGTGAAGCTTGAAGGACACGTTCCAGTTCTTCGGCCAGGCCGGCAGGAGATAGATTTTGCGGTCGTCGTATTGGACCAGCATGGATTGCAAGGCGGACATCAGCACGCCCCCGTGATCTTCATCCGGCAGCCAGTCGAAGCCGGGACCCCAGAACACGGGGAAGCGGAACACCTTGTCAGTGTGCTTGGCATTGCTGGTCACAAGCGCCTGTGCTTCGTCGGCCAATCCGAGCAACGCGGCCTGCACTGGATCCTGCCGCCAACAGCCGCTGCCCTTGACCTGCCGGCGGCGCCACGTTTCGCGGGCCACGTCGAGATCGGGTTTGCCCACGCCATATAGCCGATAAGGGAACACGGCGTAGAGTTCGGGATTCTCCGAGTTATGTTTGCTGGCGAACTCCACCGCGGGGAGCAGACACTTCTTCTCGGCGTTGAACGGGACGGGCGGAAGATCGTCGAGTGTCTTCTGCCACGCGTTGGTACCGCTGATTTGCTGGAGGCGCGGGATGACGTAGCGCAACCCAGCAATCTCTGGGAGCGGATTCGTGCAGGTCCACCATGTTTCCAGGGATTGCGCCGGCTCGAAGAGAATCTTGCCCTCGGCGCCGCGTTTCCAGTGTTGGTCGTAGAACGTGATGATTTCGTTGGCAAACGGCAGCAGCGTGGCATCGCGGAACTTCGCGTCCTGCGTGAAGTCGTAGTTGTCGAGCATCAGCGCGACCAACTCGAGCCCGCCCTGCCAGTACCGGCGGATGTAGCCGTTGTCGGTGAGGCCATCGGCTTTGTTGGTTCGATTCGGGCCGTAGTTCTTGTCGTTGTACGTCCCCCAGAATGTCATCGTCTCCGGAAAGAACGCTCCGCTGTGACCGTAATACGTCTTCGTCGCCAGCCGCCGCACGGGCAACGCTTTCAAGTACATGTTGAACAATGCCGGCATCAGGTCGAAATCGCCGGTGGCCGGCATCGGCCAGTACAACAGCCGGGTGTTTTGGAACCAGTAACAGCCGCCCCATGCCCGGAAGTCCGCGTCGAAGCCGCGTTTGTCGGCGCGCTCCACTGTGAAGATCGAGCCGTTGAACTTAATCGGGAATGCGCCGCGCCCGGCGCAGGCGTTCATCCACCGTTGCAGCGTGTACGCGCCGGTCACTGATTCCGCCGCGGCGTTGCCGTCCACGAAAATCCAGCTTCGGTTCCAGAACTCATCCCACCAACGCCCGTGCGCCGCCCAACGGTCCGCCACCTTCTCCGCGACATCGGCTTGCTTCTCAATCGCCGGCTGCCACCCGTCTGCCGTACTGGTCAACACATGCACGCGCAGCGAAAGCTCCCGCGCTGGCGCCGCGGTCTTCAGCGTAGTGTCGGACGCCGCGACGAAGTTGTCGCCACGAACAATCGCCCCAAACGTCCGACCAAGAATCGGGTCCTTCTCCACCTCCGCCACGGCTTCGAGTTTCTGAAGCTTCAAGTTGTCGCGCCACGGCGACACGGCATTGCAGTGGTACCAACCGATCTGTCTTGCCGTTGCCTTCAATACCGTGTCTGGCCACGAGAACGGGGTTAGGCTGGCAAAATTCGGATATCCGGGATTACACGGTTGCTTCGAAGTGCGCCACAGTTCCGCGGTGGCCGTGGCGGCCAGCGGTTGACCGTCGAGGGATTTCGCGTCCACTTGAACGACCGGGTGATTGGCGTCCACCCACACGCGGATTTTGGTTTTCGGATTCTGGATTTCGATCGCGCCTTCACGGAGATTCAGCGCCTGCCGGAAGCCGCTTGCCGTTGTCAGCGCCGGCTCGAAACGAACGCGCAGCTTGCCGATCTTGACCAGCCGCATGTTCTCATCCCAGGCATCCGTCTTGCTGATCAGTAACACAAGATCGCCCGACGGCTCGACCCACAAGTTAATGCCGACATCGCCATTGCCTGCCGGCATTGAGCCTCTGGAGTCGGCGCTCGGCGAATCCCAGACGACATTGCAGCGATCCAACAGCACTGGTTCCACCGCCTGGAGTGCCGCCCATGGCGCGAGCAGCAGGGCGGTGAGGAGGGTGAGGGTGTTTCTCATGTTGTTGTGTCTTTCATTTGTTTGATTTAGTTTCAGTGTTTCACCAGACGACAACCGTTTGGTTGATCTGCGGCGCGGTCGCCGGCCAGACCAGGTCTTTCACAGCGGTAATGTAATACTCGAAATCCTCGCCCGCCAAAGGCAACCTTGCTTCGTATACGGCGCGCCCAAGGTGCTGGACCGAAATCGTCTGCCAATCGCTCTTGCCGAGCGGTCGCAGATGAACGACCGGTTCCGCGCCCGGCAGCACCATGATTCTCAACCGCAGCGACTCGCCTTTGTTAACCACGCTGCGCACCGTGGGCACGATGATCTTTGCCGGGCCGGTGTAATCTTTGCCGGGTTGCGCTTCGGGCGGCAACGGTCTGCCGAGGCCCTTTTCCAGTTCCGCGTCCTGGCCCTCGACAAAATGCGCCTGCCTGCGCGAGTGTTGTTCGAGATTCGCAATCGTGCCGAGTTCACCGGGCGTGCTCACAATGCTCGTTTGCAGCGTCATCAACTTGGTCCAAGCTTGTGCGAGATCGATTCGTGCCGCCAGCGCCTCGTCGTATTTCCTGGTGCCCATGAGCTTGTCGAGTTTGCCTCGCCCACAGTTCACCTCCGCCATCGCCGATAACCCCCGGTAAGTGTTCAGCCAGTAATCGAACCGCTCCAGGTTGCCGGTGCCTTTGATTTGCGGACGCAACGCGGCGAAGTCATCGACGAACGCAAATCGTTTCTGCACATCGCTCCACGGCTCACCGTTGGCAACGAGATTGCCGGGACCGTCCTTCCAGCCGGTGACTTGCGGCAAATGAACGCCGTCGACGCCGGCGAGAATCTTACCGGCAGCTTCCGCGACGTTGTCGCCGAAGTTGGCGCGAGCAAAATCCACGAAGAAATCTTCAATCGGCATTGCACGATGCCGCGGCGCGGCCGCTACGCCGCTGACCCGGTCGGCTTCGTAATCGTTCACCGCCGGACCGCCGCAGTTGATCTTGCGCGTGAAGAATTCGCTGGCGAGGTGGTTCATCGCTTTGGTCTTGCCACTGATGACGATGCCGGCGATGCACGGATGCTCGGTTTCTTTGGTGAACTCGATGTGCAGCTTGCCGTTGGTGACGGCGATGTCCGGATAACTCAAGTCGAGAGCTTTGTTCTGGCCGACTTTGGCGAAAACGTCGAGGTGGTTAATGACTTGCTTGCCCTCAATCGTCGCGCCGAAGACGCGCTTGCCGGCCTCGGTGTAGTGAGGCTCGTTGAATTGCAGCGTGACGGTGTATTTGCCGTCGGGAACGTTCAACGTGTAGGCGCTCAGGCCGTACCGGACGGTTTGGTAAACCGCTTGTTCGCCGGCACCGCCGACCCGCGCAGTGAAGGCGGCAACACCGCCGCCGATCGCGCCTTCGCTGCCTCTCGTCGATTTGACGGGTGTGGTGTCGAAGTTTGCCGGCACCCAGGATTGATCCCACGCAGCGGCGGCCAGCGCGGCCACGTTCGGTGCCATCGCCTTGACGCGCCAGTGAATGCCGAGAAGGCCGGTGCATCCGAACCGGCGTGCATCCGCGGCGTCGTATCGCATCCGCGCAGCCCACAGTTGCGGTTGCGTCATCTGGAGGTCATTTTCCAGCCACGGGATTGCCCACTTTGGACGGCCGACGATGTTGGCGAAGGCCGGCTCGACGCTGCCGTGGCCCAGGTGGTGGTTGATGCAACTCATCGGACTGCTTTTTGGCAGAAAAGCATCAAGTGCGGCGCGGTCATGCGCCGGACCGAGCACCCAGCCGCACGTCGCCAGCGTGATCGGATTGCCGAGGTCGCGGAGAGCATCGAGGGCCGCTTGAATATCGCGAGTCGTTGCGGTAAACTGCTCTGGCTTGTTGCCACCCATCCAATCTTCTGGTGTCCAGAGCCAGTAGTAGTCCACCGGCATCGCTTTCATGATTCGCTGAAACATTCCGGTGTAGAGTTCCCGCAGAACGTACGGATCGGATGGATTCTTGCCGAGAGTGTTCAGTTGCTCCCGGACCCGTTGCGGGACGGTCAGCGGGGCCTCCGTACCAACGCAAATCTTGATGCCCAGTGCATGTGCAAACCCGAAAGCATCCCGGTACATGTCGGCCGTGCGGTTGAAAACCACATTGCAGTCTGCCGGCTCCGTTGGCCACGGGAAATGACCGGCTTGCGCGTCCGGACCGAACACATCGGCAGGGAACAAAAGCGCCGCCCCACCGGCGAACTCAATGGTCTTCGTGGGCTGATTGCCCCACCCCGGTCGCAGGGTGTTGGCAAAGAAGGCCGGATAGCTAGACTTCACACGGCCTTGTTCATCCACGTCCTTGGGCAAACCGATCCAGACCGTGGGTTCAGGTCCCGGCCAACCTCCGTGGCGTTCGGGATAATTGTGTAGCCCGATGAAATTCATGCGCAACTTGGCCATTTGCGCGGCGTACGCCTTGTAATCGTCCACGTTCCACCAGTCCGGCCCTTCGAAGAAATCGTGGAACGGCTGGATGCCGCGCGTGTCGAACAGCGGCTTGCCGATGTCGTTGACGGCCGGCAATTCTTTCAACCGCTCATCCGGCACGACGTCGCCGTGAAGATAAAAGCGCACGCCGAGCAGTTCCGCGTACCGGTACGCGCCGTAGAGCACCCCCAGATCACTGCCGCCGGTGATGTCGTCCGCCCTGATCCGGTATTCCTCCGCACCGAGCGTCGGATCGATTTTCAGCGCAATGCCCGGACCGGCTTTGGCAACGGGCCACAATTTCCCGGTGCGCAAATAGACGTATCGGCGAATTTCCTTCGCGGCGAGCGTCACCTTCGGCGGGGCATCGGATGGACAGACGATGGTCTGTGCGGAGGTCTCCACTGCGGAGGCCAACGCGAACATGGCGATGGAGATAAAACAGGTTCTGAACATGGCTTTTTCCTTTACGGTTTAACCAGGTTCGGAAGAATGACGTCCTTGGCGCGATCCGTCGGCGTGACCAGCAGGGTTTCGATCTTCCCACGTTTGTAGCTGCACTCCACGGTCGTGCAGCGCGGGGCGTGCAATCTAAAAGTGACATTCCAGGTTTTCGGCCACGCGGGCAGCGGATAGATCTTGTCGCCGTCTGATTGCAGCAACATGTACTGGAGCGTGGTGAGGATGTTGTTGCCGTGGTCCTGGTCGGGAATCCAGTCGGAGTTCGGCCCCCACATCGCGGGGAAACGATAGCCACGGTTGATTTGCGCGGCGCGCCCGACGACCATGCTGCCCGCTTCGTCGCCAAGGCCGAGGCACGCGGCCTGGATACTGTCCTGACACCAGCCGCGATTATGATGGTTAGCGCGGGCGCCGAACGCTGCGCGCGCCATTTCGAGATCGGGCCGGCCGATACCGAAAAGACGATAGGGAAACACCGCGTAGAGCTCTGTGTTTTCCGAATTGGAATGTGCCGAGAATGTCTCCGCCGGCCGCAGCAGTCTCTTTCCGTTGACTTCGGCGACAGGAATCGGGGGCAGTTCGCCCAGAATCCTTGTCCATCGCGAACGCTGCTCCTTCGTCGTCACCGTTTCCGGCAACGCCAGCAAACGCGGCAACAGGAAACGCAACCCGGCAATCTCCGGCAACGGATTGACGGCAACGTGCCAGGTTTCAAGCGACTGCGCCGGATCGAAGCGGACTTTCCCGTTCACGTCGCGCTTCTGCCAGTATTGGTCTAGGAACGAAATCAGCGGATCTGCCAGCGGTATGAGCGTGTCGCGTGCGAACTGCTCGTCCTGCACGTAGTCATAACGGTCGAGCATGATGGCGGTCAGTTCGAGGCTGCCGTTCCAGTAGCGGCGGATGTACGAATTGGCCGGCTCGGGCGCGGTATTCTTCCAGCCATAGTCGCCATTGTTCGGCAGACCCCACCAGTACATCGTCTCCGGGAACTGCGCGGCGTTTTGGAATTTGTAGTACGTCTCGATGCGCGCCTGGCTCAGCGGCAGCGCGTCGCGGTACATCCGAAACCACGGCTGCATCATGTCAAAATCGCCCGCCGCGAGCATCGGCCAGTACGCGAGCCGCGTGTTTTGAAACCAGTAGTTGCCGCCCCACCGGCGCCAATCCGGATCACCGTCCGGCGTTTCTGGCGACGCGCCCGGCTTCGCCTCGACCGTGAAGATCGAGCCGTTGAATTTGATCGGCGCTGCGCCGCGACCGGAACAGGCGTTCATGAAACGCTGCAACACGTAACCTTGCGTCAGTGGCGACGGCGAGTCTGACCCGCCGCCTTCGTGCGCGATAAGATTTCCATTCAGATAAACTTTTCGCGCGCCGTCGTTCGGATCGAACGTCGCGACGACGTGCTGCCACGCGCCAGCCTTGAGGCAGTTTGGTACGACCATGGTTTCCTGTCCGATAATCAGGCGCAGCGCAAGGCCCGGATGCGTGTCGAAAAGAAAACCATCGCCTTGCGTCGGCGTGGACTTGTCGAAGATTCTGCCGTGCTCGCCGGACACAGGTTTGACGAAGGCTTCGAGCGTAATTCCATTCGGCCATGCATTGGTCGCGGGCGCAAAAGTTTTGGTGATCGCGACCGGGTCGCCCGGCGGGTTGCGTTCGGAAAGTTCAGCCGCGCCCAAGACCCGATCGTGAATCGCCGGCGACGCAATACTGCCGCGAAATTGATTCCCGCCGTGCGGATCAGCTCCCAGCGCGACCGGATGCGCGTTCGCCGGAATCGCATAGCTGGCATGTTCTCTTTCCACGACAATCCAGCTTCGATTCCAGAATTCGTTCCACCACCTTGCCGTTCTGTCACGCGATTCTTTCGTGCGAGCCGGTTCGATCGTGCTCAAATCTTTCAACCAGACTTCCGGCGCTGCAGCGCGTTCCGCCAGCGCGCTCACCACAAGGCGATGATGTTGCGACGGGGTGGCGGACTTCAACGCGCGGTCCCCATCGCGAATCATCCCTTCGGCTACCATGCTGGCGCCGAACGTGTGGTTCAACAGCGGATCGGCGAACCGATCCTTCAGCGATTCGAGGTGCTGCACCTGCAGGCACAGCGGAAAGATCGACCGTGTATTCCGGTGATACCAGACAATCCGCGGTTCCGCCGACGCCACGACCGCATCCGGCAATACCGTCGGCTTGAATGACTGGGCGCTGAGGCCGGCGCCCGAATGACCATCGTCATCCGGGCCAAACGGACGCTCACGCTGCCGCCAGATTTCAACCTCCGCCCGGCAATTCACCGGCGCGTCACAATCCGCCTCGACGTTCACGACGGGGCTGTTCGCGTCAACCCAGAGGCGGATTTGCACATCGCGGCTTGCGGCTTGCGTTTTGATTTCGATCACGCCGTCGCGAAGCTTCAATTCCTGCCGGAACCGGTTTGTCGTCACGAGCGGCGGATCAAACTTCAATCGCACACGACCGACCTTGCAGAGCCGGCCATTTTCATCCCACGCATCGGTCTTGCTGACGTAAAACACGAGGTCGCCCGACGGCTCGACCCAGGCGTTGATGCCGACGTCACCGTTGCCTATGGGCATCGAACCGTGCGCGTCAGTGCTCGGTGAATCCCAGACGACATTCCAGCGATCCAAGTTGCCATCCACAGACGACATTTCCGCGGCGGCACGCGCGGCCAGCGGCAACAACAACAGGGCGATGAGCGTCTTGATGACGAGTCTTTGGTAGTTCATGGAGGGCCTAACCTTGTTTGAGATCTTCATCGTCCGGCGGGATTCTTCGCCTTCTCCAGTTCGGTCAAGATGGATTTCAAGGTGACTTCGGTCAACACCTTCCCTGCCGGCGCAGTCCAGTGGATGCCGTCTTTGCGGACGAGGTCGCTGCGATCCACCAGCAACGAGTAGAAATCGTTGACCGGGATGCCGTACTCAACCATGATCTTCGCCGCCATTTTATTGTGCTCGATAATGGTCGGATTGATCTGGCCGTTGAACTCCTGGAGATTTTTGCTATTGAAGGTCGGCGTACTGCTCGCCCAGATGACTTTCGTCTTGGGAGATTCTTTCCGGATCACGTCGAGGAAAGCCCGCGTCAACGGCTCGTACGTCCCGGGCTTGATCCGTCCCGGCTGCCAGCCATGCAGGCCGATGTTCATGTGGAGCACGTCATAAGGCCCCTGCGCCAGCACTTCCGCCAACGCCTGATTGAATTTCTCCGACTGGCAAAATGGCGTCACCCAGACATCGACATTGGCTTTGCCTTTAACGCCCTGGCGAACACCACCCGCATAACTTCCTAGAATCGAATCGCCGATGAGCAACACGCGGGGAAGCTGCGGATCAGTGATCTTCGCCTTCTCCAACCGCCAGCCCGGCCCATCCGCATGCAAACGCGAATCCGTTTCTTTTGCTTTCGCAGCTTTGGAAACCGCATCAGCCGCGTGCAGCGCGGCCAGCGGCGCCAGCAGCAGGGCGGCGAGGAGTGTGTGTATGTTTCTCATGCTTTTGTGACCTTTCATGTGTTTGATTTAGCTTCGGTGTTTCACCAGCCGACAACCGTTTGGCTGATCTGCGGTGCGTTCGCGGTGTTCATTGCCCCGGGCGTCTTGCCGGCTTCATACGCCTTTTCAATTTCCGCGTCCGATAATGCCGTCGAGTAAAATTTGATTTCCTTCAGGCGCCCGCGAAATCCGTTCGAGGCCGCGACCTTTCCCCCGTGCCAAAACCCTCCGATGCAAAGCGGAAACCGGTTCGGGACGACTTTTGTTTCCGGCTGATCTTTCTCCCATACCTTGACTCCATTGAGATAGATCCGCACCGTTGTTCCATCATGGGTGACGACAAGATGAACCCATGAGCCGGCTGGAACCCGCGATTCAGTCTGGTGGACATTGTATCTGCCGTTCATGTTGAACCCGATGCGGAACGGTCCCTTCTCATTGTAAATCGCCACGCTGATATTGTTGTATTTCCGAAACAGCACGCCGTTGCCGGCGGAGGGTTTGAACCAGCACGAGAAGGAATAAGGAGTGGTGAAATCAAGCTCCGGCTTGCTTTCAATCAGAGCCATGCCGCTACCGTCTCCTTCAACGCACGTCCCCCTTTCTTCATCCTTGACCCATTTCAGGCCGCGCAGCTCGGCGGAGTTGCCGTGGTACGAATAATCAAGCGCGCCCGCCCCTGCGCCGTCGTCCATTTTCAGCCAGACAAGAAGGCCGGGCAACGGAGACGGTTCCGCCTGTTTCCCCCAAACGGGCGCCGCCGTGGTCTCGCCATCCTTCAACGCTTCGACCGTTACATTGTCGAACCAAACCCGGCCGGTTCCCGGCAATCCGATCCGCAGCCACCCGTTCTCGAAATGGGTCAGCTTGTCCGTAATCCAGCCCACCCGGGTCCAATCATGCGTTCCGAGGAGTCCGGTCTGCAGCTGATCGACCGGCGCCTCGTTGCTGTCGCGATAAAGACCGATGCATGGCGAACTCCCCTTCACATGCTCCGTCCTGACCATTGCGGAAATATGATACCGCCGCGCGGAAAACGGCGGCATGAACGCGCCGTTGCCGATCGGAGCGCCGACGGAAAATGGCCCGTCGATTCGGATCGAGTCCTTGTCATCAACCCCCGTGGTGCGATCCCAATAGACCGGTTCATCATACCATGGCACTTCCGTGCAGCCTTTCCGCCAAAGATGGCTTGCGCGCGGCGTCGCGAGCGTGGCCCCCGTCCGGAAATCATTCACTCCCTGCTTGAAAACCGGGTATGCCCAATCGAGGTGCCAGGCATCGGGGGGAAACGTCGCTTTGGCCATGAGCTTGTCGCCGCCAGCTTTGTCGATTCCCAACAGTTGAAAATGAATGGCATACTTCGTTCCCGCCGCCATCGGTTCCTTCGGCATCGGGTAATCAATGTGCAGATCATGCGCCCAATTGCATAATCCATGACTGACATCATATTGGCTCTTGATGAGTCGAGTTACCGGATTGACCTCTTCGCCAAAGAATCCAATGAACCCACCTTCCTTGATGAGGTAGTAGTCGTCGCCTCCGCCCTTCCGGGGATAATAGGAGTCGTGATTGATCGGATGCTTATACAGGTTCCCATCCTTGGACTGCCAGATGACCCATTGGTAATAGCAGGGCCATGCCCCCGGCGTCACGGATGGCCCCACCGCGTTATATGGAGTAAAATCGCTGAACTCCAATCGGCACGCGTTCCGCCATGTCTTGCCCACCTGCACCGTGAACTCCGTATCGAAATCATAAACGTAGCACCTCGAGGCCTTATCAAAGGTGATGGTCATCAGGTAATCACTCACGATTTCTCCGCCGGGAGTCCTGCCCTCGATCAGGCACTTCAGTCCCGCGCCGGTTTCGCGCACCTCCAATCGCTCCTGCTTGTTTGCAAACCCCTGAAAGGCTGGCATCCATTGCAGCCAGAACGCGGGCGTGGAGCCGATCATCCTGTAGCACGCCCCAATTTTGCAGTTCAGGTAGAGCGTTCTACTTAAGCAGGCGATTGGTTCCAGCCCGTTGAAGAACCAATTCCGCCCGTGCCATTTTCGCTGCGAGAAGGCGACTGGGAAAACTCCTTTTGCAGGGTCCAGCGATGTGCTCCCCAGCGCGACCCCGTGGAACGCCACATCGCCCTTGATGTTCGCAAGCCCGATGCGCCCAGGCGAAAGCGCCGGGCGCAAATCAAGAAAATCGATCGCATCCCTGCCGCCGACCGAGACCTTGAACCTCCCGCCGGAGAATTCGATTAGAAACGGCGTCTCCTCTGCCGCCTTGATAGGAAACTGTTTCACCGCCAGGAAACCGCCGTCCGTGCGCCAAAGCGATACCTCCTGGTCCCGCAACGAAAACCCCACGCGGTAACAGCCTGTCGCCGTCTGCCGAAAGATAACCGATGCCTCGTACCTTTTCTCAAACGGCGCCGTCGCCACGTCGTTACCACAGAAGACGCCTGCGCTCGGCCCCTCCGGCTCCGACATCGGAGCCGACCCGGCTATAGTGAGCTTCCCGGAGATGCACCCGTCCTGGGCGGTATCCCGGGACTCGATCACCGACCAGTCGTTCGAGTTGCTGTTCGAGGACAGGACATCCTTCTCGGTCTGCCACCCCGGAGCCGGTTCCCATGTCAAGGCGCGTCCCGCATGCAGCGCAGCCGAAACATTGCCGGAACACAACGCCAGCAGCAGGGCGGTGAGGAGTGTGAGGATGGGTTTCATGGTCACTCTGTTTTCGCTTCCCAAACTTTGAGGTTCAGTAATCCTGTGCCGGGATTCTCGAACGGGCCGGGCGTCGGATTTGTTTCGCTGCGTTTCTTGCCGAAATAGTCTTTGTCCACTTTTAACGGCGATCCGTCGGGGTTCTCGAACGGAAGATCGGGGATGATGGCTTTGCCTAGTAACTTGGTAGTGACGAGCTGACGAGGTTGTTCAGTCGCCCAGGCTGGTTCGGTGGCGATTTCGAGATACCAGCCGTCGGAGTTTTGCAACAGTTTGATGCCGGGGTCGAAGTCTTTTTTGATCAACGCTTGCTTGTCGAACTTCGTTGCCTGAGCGCCTTTGAGATAAACATTTCCTGCCGCCGCGACGGGCAGAGTCGCGACATCGTAGACGCTGAGATTGCAGCGCTGTCCCGCCAAGAGGTTGTTGTACCAGCGGACATCGCCAACGGGACAATCGTGCCGGCCGGCCAGTTCCGTGCTGTGCGCTTTATGGTAGGGGGTCTCGCGACGGTCGGCACTGACCCAAATGTGACTGACAATAAGATTGTGCACAAAAGCCCCGCCCTGTGAATTGGCACGATAAGCGATGGGCGAAAGCAGAATGTTGTTCGCTATGAGAAAAGGTCCATGATCGACTTCTGTGTAGATGTCGCGTCCCGGATTGTCATGCAGCAGATTCCCGATGACCTGCGTTCCCTGCGCCATCCAGTCCAGCCAAATCCCGGCAAGCTGCCCGCAATTGTAAATGTGATTGCCTTTGATGATCACATCGATCGCTGCATGGAATTTGATACCGGCCATCTCCTCGCCGGCCCAACCCTGGTTGAGGCAGATCTCGTGAATCTCGTTGTTCTCGATCAGGCTGAAGGCGCAGCCGAGGCTGCCGACGATGCCGGTCTGGCCGCAATGATGGATATGATTGTTCCGGACAACGTGACTGCCGATGTTCTCTTTCGTCCAACCGCCTGACTTTAACGCATCGGCGATGGTACCGTCGTAATTGCTGCGGCGCTTGTTGTCGTATTGGTCGGAGTATTTGCCGAGCGCGATGCCGCAACAGCGGGAATTGTAGATTTCGTTGTTCTCAATGATCCAGCCTTTGCACCAATAGGCCGTGACCAAACCATGCTGACCAGAAGTCGGCGCGGCCCAGTTGGAGGCGGCGTTGCGCAGCTTGAAACCGCGCACGGTGATGTAATCGATGTTCGTCTTCTCCGGCGTGAAGACCGTCGGGCGAACGTTGATTTCGACATTCGCGTCGTTCGGATTCACCCCAGGAAATTGCGCCCAAATCGTCGTGTTCGTCGCATCGACCGTGCCGAACCAGAGCGCGCCTTTACCGGCAGGCGTGAGGACGTCGGTGGATGTTTTGGCTTCTGTCAACCAGTTCTCGCCGAGATAAACACAGCCGCGATGATGCTCGCGACCCTGAGGGCTGAACCAGTCGCCGTGAACCTTCTCGACGTACGGGTTGAACGCGCCGAAGAAGTTGTTCGGCAACGTCACTTTCCAGGTATCGTTGTTGACGCGCTCCCAGCCTTTGACGACTTCCGAACCGGTAATGACGACTTTCTCGCCGGGCGCGGCTTGATACGTGATGCGCTTGTCATCCGACTCGCCGCCACGCGGCGGATTGATGCGTTCCCGGTAAACGCCGGCGTGCACGGTGATGACATCGCCGGGCTGCGCGAGTTCGGCGGCGCGCTGAATCGTCCGCAACGGCGCCGTCGCGGATCCGGTAGCGGTGTCATTGCCGTTAGTGACGACGTGAAATTCAGTCGCATGAACTGCAGCCAGCGGCGCCAGCAGCAGGGCGGCGAGAAGTGTGAGGACGTTATTCATGGTCATTGGGCGGCTCCGTTTGATTCGCCGGCACAACCCACGGCGTGTCGGTATTGAGCACGGTTTTGTCGTCAGCACGTGCCAGCGCCACGAGTGCCATCAGACACAGAATAATCTTCATATGCCCCCTCTTTTCACCTCAGGTTCCAACACTGCACCGCACAGCAATGCCTTGCCGGTTATGGGCATCAGACGCACTTCCACACTGCCGGGTGTGTGGACGGTGACCGGATACATCAACTCAACCAAGCGATTTGCTCCACCTGCGCGCGCAAACAAATCCACGCGCTCGTGATGATCGTTGACCTGCACCTCAAACACACGCTGTCCCGCCGCGGTGGACGAGGGATCGGTTGCCAGCAACCGCAATCGGTACATGCCGGCCGGCAGCGGAGCCTTGTGGGCAATCGGCTGCAGCGTGAGCGTGATGGGCTTGTCAGTCTCCAAACCATGCCGTGCAATCTCATCCTTAGCCGATGGCGCACTGAACGTCTCGGCGCCCGTTTCCTCGGCGCCGAGCGTCTGCCAGACGCGGTGCTCGGCGTCGAAGTGGTACGTGAACCGGCCCCCGGCCTGGGCGAGCTTGTCGTGCGAGGTCGGTGCGAAGTTGTAGCGGATCGGCTCCATGCCGAGCGCCTGGCGGAGTCGGATGAAATACACCAGCCAGCGGGTGTTCAGCGAGACGACCAGGCCTTGTTCGCCGCGCGTGATGCCGCCGATGGAACTGAATTTCGCAAACTCCTCGATCACCACCTCCGGATGACAATTCGTCATGATCGCCCGCGCCCCGGCGAGATCGCCTTTTTTCCAGAGCGCTTCGGCGTTTTGGAACTGCTCGTGAGTCTGGTAGAACGCGATTATGAACTGTTCCAGGCCACGGAAGTAATTCGCACGCTCGTTGTCCGAGGTGCCGAGCAACGCGAGCCGGCCACGACAACCGGCGACGATGGCGGGGATGTTGGTCAGTTTGCGGTCAATGAAATGGTCGCTCGTCTCGCGGGCAAACTGCGGCGCCTCGGTAAGCCACCGGTACAGATATTCGCCGGGAACGCCGTCCGACAATTGCTCGCACGTCGTTCGCAGGGGTTCGTTCCTGGTTTTCTCAGACACCTGCCGGATGTGGCTGGCAAAAAACAGATCGAGTGGACGCGTGGTCCAGTGGATGATGCCGAACCCGCTCGCTTTCGCCTCGGACAGCTTCGTATAAAACTCAGAATACGGTGTGAACGGCCGGCCGATGTAGGTGCCGTCGTCGTGGTGCGCCCAGATCACCGGAATGATGGGGCGATGCGCGCCGACTTCGGCCAGTTTCTGACGGGATTCGGCAGTCGCGAGTTTCGAGTCGTTGTGGAGCACGCCGTAATCGAGGCCGATGAGTGGGATGTCTGATGGGAAAAACAAATCAGCGCCCGGTAGAAACGCAAAGCCCCATGTGCCGGCGGCGAGGCGAACGCGGGCGTGGCGGAGTTCTTTCAAGGCCCGGTCGCAGGAACGCACGATTTTGCCGATAGCGAACATGTTCGGCGCGTGCCAGTACTTCCCCGCTTCGGGCTTGTGAGCGACCGCGGCGTTGTACTCCGCCTGCCACGCCGCCGGCATCTCGGAGACTTTCAAATCCATCCATGGCGTTCCACCGCTCCGAAACCACACAACGAGCGTGGTAATCTGCGGATAATCCGCGAGCAACGCTGCGACCTGCGCTTTGTAATATTCGTAGCCTTCCGCTGTGTCGGGATTCGCAAGCCAGAACTGACACGAGCCTTCGCCGTGAACACCACTGAGGCCACCGGCCTTCGTCGTTACCGGAAACCGTGCACTCTCCGGCAGCGTCAGGATCAACTCCTGTGGATTGGCCGACCCGGTGTCCACGTCGTTGGCGAAAAACACATTCATCCCCTGCTTGCCCGCGTGCGCGAACACCGCCTGCATCAGTTTGCGCGCGGCGTCAGCACGCTGTTCCTCCGGCACCTGCGCGGCATCGGCGCCGAACACAGGCTTGTCGAACACCCAGCCGCCAAACAAGCGCCTCACATCGTTGACGTGCATCGTGGACCAATCGCGCCCGCGTGCCGTCGTCGAGAGATAGCCAACCGGCTTGGTCTTGCCGTTGAAGGTGAAGCTGACCATCGGATTGTTGCCGTAGGCATGGACCATAATGCCGTTGTAGCCAAGTTTCTGCGCGTCGTCGGTCCACCGGTTCCAGTCGGGGAGGTTCCACGTCGAGCAACCACTGAGAAAGTTGTGCCAGTCGAACACTAGTCTGTTACTGTCCAACGACCTGTCAGATGTAACAACAGGAATGTCAGAGGCAAACAGGTGTAACCCTATCGCAAAAAGAAGAAACAACGGAATGGTATAAATCTGTTTTGCCATGATTCAGCTCTCAAGTTCAGCGCTATAGGGAAAAATCTCTCTTGCAAAAAAATACAATAAACAGCATCTTGCACCAAGGGCCCTTTTGCGCTATTTATGAGCTGTTTCACGCAATGGACTTCCAATGAAATCAACAGGTAAAAAACGTGTAGCGCTGGCACTGCCGCTCGGACTCCCGTTTATCGAGCGCATTCTCGGCGGAGTCCTTGTTTTTGCCAGACAAGAGAGAAACTGGAGTTTCACCCAAATACCTGAGCATTTAGCTCCTTCATTCGACTGGCTAAAGCAGTGGGATGGAGATGGCGCACTTGTAATGATTACATCAAAAAACGATGCCAGGTTTGCCAGTAAATTACCCATACCTGTTGTTAATCTCGCCGCCTACCTTGAGAATTCATTTATACCAACGGTCATGGTCGATCATCGCGAAATCGGCCGTATGGCCGCACGACATTTGCTGGAACAACGTTTCCGCCGATTCGGTTATTACGGCGTACGCGGCTTATTGTACAGCAGCCAGCGGCGGGACGGATTCCTTGAAACAATCAAACATGCAGATGGCATCTGCTCCACACTCGAGGTTTTTTCCGAAGAATCAACATCAAACAAATGGCGCCGGCAACAGAAGGAGCTGGACTCCTGGTTGAAACAAATGAGACCACCGGTCGGCATAATGGCCTGCACGGATTTGCGGGCAGGATTCATTTCCAATGCCTGCAGACGCCTAGGACTGAGAATACCGGAAGATGTGGCGCTGATTGGCGTAGATAACGACCCTGTCAGCTGTGAATTTCACGAACCTCCTCTCAGCAGCGTTTCAAGAAATGATCATTCGGTAGGTTTACGCGCAGCCGAGTTACTGGACGACCTTATGACCGGACACCGGCCGCCACTCAAACCCATTCTCGTCCTGCCTGACGGCGTGGTACGTCGCCGCTCAACAGAAACAATGGCCATCGACGACCAGGAAGTGGATACGGTTGTCCGTTACATGCGTGAACATATCAGCGAGAAATTCGGCATGGAACGGATAATCGAGGTCAGCGGACTCTCGCGCCGCATGCTTGAGTATCGTTTCAAATCAAGCATTGGGACCTCACCCTATGTGCTGCTTAACCAGCTCCGGGTCGAACGTGCAAAACAATTACTTGCAGAAAAAAGAAAACGCACCCTATCCGAAATATCGAAAACCTGCGGATTCAGCGAACTGCGCCGTTTCCGCCTGGTCTTCCGTCGCATCACAGGAAAATCCCCAGCCAAGTTATAAGAAATTGATTTTTCTGACAGTTCATGAATGAGCTTCATATTCTCACTTTGTTATAGGATTCTGCATTATAAACTTAGAGTATGTCAACGGCAAACAAGGTTTCAGCGCGTGTTACAGAGCAATGAATAGAAAAACGGAGTTTTCCAACAAAACAGGACATCCAGAGCACAAAACCGTACACATCCGACCCTCCGTTTTTCTCCGTGCTGGCGCACCCGCGCCCACACGTCAGACCGGTTTTTCCTGCCCGACCTGAAAACGGCCACATCATACGTTTTTTGAGGCCCGCCGTCAAC
>Ga0172375_10004998_pt1 | contig 19350 bp, 16 predicted proteins | sample LakKiv1m_FD_114537 | JGI IMG/M metagenome (GOLD analysis project Ga0172375, IMG submission 114537) | Freshwater microbial communities from Kabuno Bay, South-Kivu, Congo - kab_092012_11.1m | ecosystem: Environmental > Aquatic > Freshwater > Lake | place: Democratic Republic of the Congo...
GGCCTTCTAGCCACAAACCCTCCAAATTTCCGACAAAGTGTTTAGGCGTATAAGTCAGTGTTCAATTAAGCAATATGTCTTCTAGCATTTTATCGATGTCTATTTTTCTTCTGTTGTCATAAAAACTAAAATAACCGGTAAAGTGGATATGCTGCCAGGCAGTGGGGGATAATTTTCTAAGAAATTTTAGTACCTTTTTGTTCTTTGGATTTTTGTTGAGCAGGTGGGAATGAATTGAAGCGTTGTAATAAATAATGGCGCTTGCAATTAATAAACCACACTGATTGCTAATTTCTATTTCAAGATCAGTGCGTCCCAGCAAAGCTTTTCTACCGCTAACCTTGGCAATAGCTCCACGTAATGTATGGTAGGATTCAAGCCTATTTTGTGATCTATGCGCATTCTCAAGGATTTTAGGATCTAAAATGCATTTCAATGTATAAATACTTCTGATTAACTTGTTGTACTCAAAAAGAGCTTTTCTTGTTTTGTTGTTCGTAGAAAGCGCGCAAAGCTTTTTAATCAGCGTGCTTTGGCTCATTTCTTTTAAAGCTAGAGTAGCAATAATGCGGTCTATATTATCTTTTTCATCTATGATCAACTGACGATCAATTACACCAATTGGCTGAACTAGAAAATTTTCATAGGAAGCTGGATCCTTTGTCCCATATACATTGTTTAGTTCACTTTTTAGATTTGCAAATCTTGGTCTTAATTCACCACCAAACATATGAAAAAGCGCAAAGTTAGCTTTATTCACGCTGTGCATGTCACCAGTAATAACCGTTGGGTTAATCGGAGATGTATTGTTATACCAAATATCAAACACAAAATTACTTTCGTGCTCGTGGGCGCCAATCACATCCGAGTTAATTGGCACGTAATTGGATAGCATTGTATATGCAACTACCCCACGACCTTTTTTAAAATATTTCCGCGAATACCGTGCTTTAGTTGTTGGTGTTAGGGCTTCAAACTTTTGTCCGTCGACAGCACCATAAAGCACATTAAGATCAAAGGTATAATGAGGAAAAATGCTTAAATGGGCGATATGATTGGCAATAATTGAATTGGCTTTTTTTAGGGTAACAAGCCTCATATACTGTTTATAGGTAGATTCAAGGATATGATAAGCACAATCACTGGTTTGTGCCATTTTATGATTACCAATATTGGTGGCTTGGGAAATCATGACCGCAATTAAGTTATTAAAATCTACCTTCTGTTTGATATAAAGGGGCTGTAAAGGGGTGAGTGCTGATAAGAAGTGGCACTTATCATTAACGAATCGCAAGACATCGCTCAAGTCACAAACTGGTAGTTTACCATAAAAAGTCTGTTTTTCTAAGGTTTCTTCTTCATTGACAGTCCTTGGCTTAACCCACAGCACTTCCTTTTTTATGTGGCTATATTTTAGATGTTTCAATGCGCCTTGTTTTAAGTTATGATTAACCTCGGTCCACAGGGTATCAAGCTCTTTAAAAAGTAAATCAAGTTGTGAGTCACATGGTGTTTTGATCCACGGAATTGCAAGCGCGTCTAAGACATGCTTCTTCTCCTCAAGAGATACCAGATCATGCGCGAAAGGACGATGACGCACACTGTCCTCAATATAGAGTGCGCCTGTTTCTATTTGTTTGGTAATTTGGCAATACACGGCTATTTCATAGCGATTTGCTTGAATAGTCGGCTCGCCATTTTTGTCATCTGTTAACAAATAAGACTCCAATCGTTTTGATATGAAGTCCCGCGGGAAATGTTTGCTGTGTTGTTGAGTAAGCGATTGCTGTTTAGAAAAAACTTCTTTCATCCACTGAATAGCTTTTAATAAAGGGTTATCGGCATGCTGGCTTTTAAAATCTGTGGCGAGCAAAAGGGGACGCAAGTGATGTTTATAGCGTGCTACAGCCCTATCTCTTTCTTGCCACATAATCAGCTGTTTGCGTTTTGGTTTGTGTTTTTTGATCATTTTTTCGCCAATAGTGCGAATGGATTCTTTTGGTAAAATCTTGAAAGCTTTTTTACGCGCCTCTCTCAACTCCATAGAATCGCTTAATTCATCATCTACATATAACAAGATGAGTTGCCCCACCTGTTTCTCCTTGTTATCTGGTTCCTCATCGCTATGGGCATCTGCTTTGGCTTTGGTTTCTTTTTCTAGTTTATTAACTTGAAAACTAAAGGCATCAATCAAATTATCGCTGATTTGTTGATAACGTTTAAACGCGTAGCACAACAGATAGAGATAGGTTCGTTCATCGTCAAATCGTTCTAAATCATAGATTGTGTAATAATTGGCAAGGCTTGCGTAAGTGGCAATATTTTGCGCAGAAATTCCTAGGACTGGTAAAATAGTTTTGGCAAAATTATGCAGTGGTTTCAATAGGTTATGCTTTCTGCATTCAATGCTCATCATTGTCGAACCAAAACTTTTAGGATCTTGTTTGAGAGCCGCTAACTCTGAAAGAGTGTTTTCATTTTTAATAAGTTGTTTGAGACTTTGTTTGTGTTCCTCTGTAAGTACTGAATACAAACAATATTTTAGGCGCTTGCGTTCTTCGACAAGAATATGGCTAATAATTTTTTGTAAAGTTGAGTAACCTGGGCGAATAATCTTTGCAGATTGTAAAAATGCTAATAATTCATGTGCAATAAAGTTTGGTGAGATATCCCGTTTAACGCTGAGCCTTGCTCGGTCATAGAGCTTTGGCAAAAACTCTTTTGACCAAGGCTTGTAGCTAAATAATTTCATAATTGAGCCACAGACACGGTAGTGCTCATATTTGGTGATCTTGAAAGCTTGAAGTGTTTGATTAGTAAAACAGTGGGTTAAAATGAAGCGTAAATCATCTTGTGGAATCTTATGAAAGGAAAAACGAAAAAAGATATGTTTTGCTTTGAAGTATCCCATTTGTATAGCAGCGTAAACTTGAGCCTCCATTGAAGAGCCCTGTAATATGACTTCCCATTCATCAGGAGTAAACACAAAGTAATTCAAACGCTGCTGGTCATCAAAATCTGGAAATCCATAAAATGCAAATTCTTCCAGATCCGACATAATGGAAAGTCTTTTGTCTGGTGATGACATAAGAGTGTTGTTTTTTGTATTGTTCATAATGGGCGTTGTCACACGTGCGAAATGAATATATAATACACATTAAAAACTATAAACAAGATGTATTATTTTTTACTGTAATTTGGTTATAACTTAACAAGGTGTTTTAATGAGTAAAATTGTCGCTTATTTGCGAGCATCTACAGACAAGCAAGATTTAAATCATCAAAAACTAGAATTGCTTGAATTTGCCAGAAAGAAATCCCTGTCTATTGATGAATTTGTCGAAATCACCATTTCATCAAGAAAGAGCAGTAAACAAAGGCGTATTGATGAATTGCTGGGTATGTTAAATGACGGTGATATATTGCTTGTTACCGAACTCAGCCGACTCGGAAGGAGCACTACAGAGGTTATTACCATAGTGAACTCTTTGGCGAAGCGTAATATTCGCGTTATCGTTTTGAAACAAAACTTAGATATCAGCCAACAAGACATAAATTCAAAGGTTACATTGACGCTTTTCTCATTGTTTTCTGAGTTAGAACGAGACTTAATCAGCCTGAGAACAAAAGAAGCATTAGCTTCCAAGAAAAGACAAGGACAAATTTTAGGAAAACCGAAAGGAACAATTCAAAAAAGTAAATTTGATAAACATGCAGAAAAAATCAAAGAATTATTGGACTATGGTCTTTCCGTCCGTAAAATTTCTAGTGTGCTTGAATATACCAATCACATTGCACTTAATACTTATATTAACAAGAGAAACTTAAAGAAAAAATTACAAACCACTTAACAAACACTTTGTCGGAAATTTGGAGGGTTTGTGGCTAGAAGGCCTATTAGTTTTATTTTGAAGTTCTACAAAGCTACATTCCAAATAATCTGTAACTTTTGTAAATAAGCAAATAAAGCAGATTCTGTTAAGTTACCTTGATCTAAAATTTCATAAGCTTTCGTTAAAAGGTTAAGTTCTCTGGGAGTAACAGTCTGTTGTTCTTGATTTTGTTTATATCTACTATGCGCAGCTTCACCATTTTCAGCTATATTGTGCATTCCCCTAGTGCGTATTTGTATTTCAACAGGTAATCCATATGAACCTAAAAGAATAACAGTATGCAGGGATCGATAACCATTAGTCTTTGGCTTATCAATATAATCTCTATACTTTCGTGGTATTACCTTGTAAATTTCTTGAATAAGTTTTAGTGCTCTATAACATTCGTCTTGTTCGTTTACTATAATTCTAAAGCCAACAATGTCAGTTATTTCTTTAAGCTTAACTGATTTTCTAGTTAATTTTTGTAAAATGGAATAAGGGTCTTTAACTCTACAGGAAATCTCTGCTGTTATACCGAGAGCTTGTAATTGATTATAAATTAAGTTAATTTCTTGGTTACACGAAAAGTCTTTTGGTTGCTTATCCATTTTAAGCTTATTCGGCTAGGTTTAACTAGGAGCCTGAGTCTAATAAAGGTGGTTAAGTCTGTCAACGCCCCTGTAAATGGGATATATGATTAAGTTATATATCGTAAACACTATGTCTATAGCAAATAATATCTTACCTATTTAAGTAATCGTTGTAAGTATTGTCCTAATTAAATTTTGTGCCATTTTTCAATCTGTTAATATTTAATTTGTAATATTAAAGAAAATAATTTAATAAATATTTATAATTTACTTATATTTCAACTAATATGGAGTTATTATATAATTATGTAGTTAATTAATTCTTAAATTATGGATTATTCAGCGCCCTGTAATTATTCAATCAGATTAATAGAAAAATTGAAGTCGTTAGATACTAAAAATATACTGGACTTTGAGTTAATAAACAAAGCAGTTTATTACGCTAAAAAATATCATGGTAGCCAATTACGCAAGTCAGGCGAACCTTATTACTCTCACCCGTTGGAAGTAGCTTATATGATATCTGACTACAATTTAAAAACGGATGTAATAGTAGCTAGCATATTACACGATATTATCGAAGATACCGAAGTTACTGTAGAGATGATACAGGGTAGTTTTGGAAAAAGAATAGCAGAAATGGTTGATAGTCTTACCCGTGATAGACCAGATGGAACAAAATTAACTATAGAAGAGGTTTTAAATGACTCTTATAAAAAAAAGGAGAAGGAAGTGCTGCTAATAAAACTATTTGATAGGTTACATAATATGCAGACTTTAGGAGCTATATCTCCAGAAAAAGCAAAAAAAATAACAGAGGAAACACTTAATTTTTTTATTATAACTACTATGTATATGGGATACAAAAACTTAGAAAAAGTAATTTATGAACTTTGTTGCAATAATTTATCTATTGATCCTTCTTTTGATAAGGATTTTCAATTCAGCGAATGTAAGTCGTATTTAGATTCCTTAGAAATATCACATAGTCACCAGACTGTTTCTCAAGTTTTTCAAAATGTAATAAACCAACTAAAAAACAAAAACTAATAGGCAAAGAGATCAAAAGTATACCATACACATCAAAAGAGTTAGTTGCATAAACCAGCCCAAATGACGTTATGATATAGAGCATTATATGTGCAAGTGCTGTAATCATACTAGCATAACGGAATCTTTTAAAAACAGGAAAGTGCATTAAAAATATGGCTTTTGCAGGTATTGTAGAATGTCCAAAAACTACTCCAATTATTTGAATGATTAAAATTGTTGAAGTTGATTCTGCTTTTGTCAGTAAAAAAGGAACTAGACAAAGAAATGGAATATAAACAATTAATTTCAACTTTAGTAAAAATAAAGGATGTATTTTCTCTGTAAGTCGAATAAATATGAATAAGCCGACTAAATTAAATATTGATACGATAAAATTATGATTAATTAGTTCTGCACTTGTGTAATGAAACTGGTTTTTTAACATTGTGCTACAATAAACATAAGAAAAATAAAAACAAAAGGGCCAACCGCAAAAAATTAAGAAGTAAGCTAGAGAAGTCTTAAAAGAGACTTTTTCTAAATATGCGGCATTAGTTTGTAGTACCGGGCCGTTTTCCATCGCTCTTTCAAGCATTTTGCGTAATTTACGTGTTGCATCACTAAATTCCGGAGATTCACGTAATGTTACTCTTGCAGCAGAACCAATTAAAGCAATTGTAGCTCCGATCCAAAAAATAACCCTCCAGTTTATATTAAGAGCCAGTACAACCTGTGCTACCATTAATGAGACCGACATCCCGACAACTCCGGCAAAGCCTATATATCCAACTGCTTTGTACCTTAAAGGCGGATCTATTAACTCAGCAGTATAGAGTTCAGCACCTATAGATTCTCCTATAGAAGACATGCCCTGTAAAGCTCTACAAATTGTAATAACCCATGAAGCAGCTAAGCCTATTTGCGCATATGTTGGAACATTTGCCATAATTATACACGATATTGCCATAATCATCGTTGTTATAATGACAGTATGTTTTCTTCCAACTTTATCACCAATATATCCAAACAATAATGCTCCTATCGGTTTTAGGGCAAAAGTTGAACAAAATGTGAAAGCAGATAAAAGAGAATTAGTAAACGGGTCAAATTTTGGGAAAAATATTTCGTTTAGTACAACAGCCATATGAACAAATAACATAAGGTCAAAGTACTCCAAAAACGTACCTATTTGTAAAAGAAATATAGCTCCTTTTTGTTCTTTATTTAATCTTCTCATGCAATCATTACCGAATTAAAAGATTTAGACATTATTTACAGCTTTCATAAAGTTAACTATATTTTTAACAGTTACTATATGGTTAACTTTATACCTATAAGAGCAACAGCTCCTTTTACTTTTCTTGATTTTAACTCTGAGTAAAATTCAGGTTTTCCCTTTAATCTATAATTATGAAGCTCTACATAAGGTTTTAATCCCGGAGCTAATAAATGACTGATATTCAGTTTTACACTATCAACTTTATTTTTAAATTGTTCTGAACCGAAATAAGATAATGTAATTGTTGTAGCATTATATTTATAAGCTGCTCCTGCATTATAATAATGAGTCTTTAAACCTGCTTTATGTAATTCTTTATTGGAAAAACTTTTTTCAAAAGAACCATAACATGCATTATATTTAAAATTATTTACTTTTAGTTCAGCACCTATATTATAAGTGCCCAGATTATGAAGCTTATATTCTTGAGGGCTTTTATCATCCTTGCTAGCAAATTTCTTAATTTTACCCACAGACTTACCGTACTCACCGGTGGTAGTTAATTTTAATTCCACGTTTTCTGCTAATTTCTGTTCTAATGATAAACCTATAGTAACTGCATCCTTGATAGACCTGTCTATTTCAAATCTATCAACACCGTTTGCATATATTCCGTGTTTTCTGATTCCGTCTGATTTTACTGATGGATTATCTACACCCGTATTAGCCGTATCAGGTGTATAAGATACGCCGAGTTGTATTTTACCGGAGTCATTTATGGATAATTTAGGGGTATAATAATTTATTGTGCGTGGCGGTTCACTGCTATAACTAGCTAAATCTAAACCGGCAACTACCGAATCACCTAAAAAACACCCTTCACCGGTTAAAAAAGACGGATTAGCTTTAGTATCCTGTTTTAGATGTGCTGTATTTGTTTTTATATATTTTATAGGTATGGAACCGTCACTTATCATCATGTTTTTTGCCACCGGTATTGGAGAACCTGCTTCGATACGACCATAATTATTTTCTAGAAATACATAAGAACCATTGTAATCTTTATTAACTTTCCTTTTAGTTGTGGGTACTAGTATTATCTTCGCACCATAAGTAATGTCATCAGTGGTATTTGATATATTAGCAAATAGGGCCGTATCGTTATAAAAAGCAAACTTCTCTTTATTTGCCGATATATTCTTTTCAGATTTTTTAAGGTGATTTTCTTTGCTAAAACCGCTTTCAAAAGATGCGTATGCTCCTATTTTCATGTTTAAACCGGAAACTACCGGTATTTTCTCATTAGTAATATTATTAGCTAAAACTGTCACACTTATTAGCGATATTGTAAAAAATCCTGTTATTTTTGTTTTCATAAAAATTTAATAATGATTTTATAGTATTTACCTAATTAAAACAGGTATATAACGAAAATTGCAATCATTTATTGTATTAGCTATAATAAATTATTGAGTTTAATGGCTATATAAACAAATAAAGGTGAAACTTATACAAATAAGGAACAATAAAAATATTTGAGATAGAAGCATGAGCAAAGTATATAATAACTCTAAAAGTGCCTTGGTTTTGCAAAAATATACTCTGGAAGATGTACAGAAACTGTTAAATAGCGGGAAGTTTAAGTCAGAGATAGTCCGTCAGTTAAAAGTAAATATACGGGCATTTAATATTTATATAAAAGAACATAATCTTTCTTATACTCCTCCCCCATATAAAGTATGGAAATCCTTAAAATCTCAAGCTAAAAATAAAAGTGCAGAGAAATTTAAAGAGCCTTTAGAGAAGTTTAAAGAAATTTTTGAAGAAAACAAAAGAAAAAGAATCATAAAAGAACTGGAAGATGCTTATTATTAATGAAGTGTAAATATTGTTTACAAACTAATGTAGTAAGAAATGGCGAATACTACAGGTGCAGGGATTGTAAAAGAAATTTTAGCTATAGTCCAATAGAAGACATAGACCCGGAGGAAATACAGCGCCTTTTAGATAGAGGCATTCATAGGTATGCTATTGCTAGAGAATATCGTTGCACTAACGTTGCTATCAATAAATATATAAAAAATCATAATTTAATCGAGCCGGTTATAGAAAAAATCACCTATAAAAAGTAAAAGTTTCCAATAATGCGTTCCAGGTATCTTGTAAAAACCTATAAACTCATCTTTTATGCAATACTCTATCTTACCTATGGAAATAAGTATTGTCCTGGTTAAATGCCGTTCCGGTTTTTTAATCTGTTAATACTTAAATTGTTCCATTAAAGGAAATAATTTAATGAATTACTCATAATTTGCTTATATTGCAACTAATAGGACCGGTGTTAAGAATGAGGGCATTTGGGACATTTGGATTAAAAATTGTTAGTATTTGAAGTGCCGAAAAACATAATGTAGATACTTTATATATTTTTGACGGAAGAAATCAGTTGCAATGTAAGCGTTCGGGGAAGGTGGACTAGTAAAGAAGAGAATAAGGAATAAAATTTCTTGAAAAAAATCAGGAGATTTTATATGAAAAAAAGAAAGCGAATATACATATCACGCGAGCAAAAGGAAGAAATTATAAAAGAACTAATACAAGCCAATTGCAATATAAAATTATTGGCAGAAAAATATCAAGTAACGGTAAGGACACTTAGTAAATGGAGAAGCGATTACTACAAAGCAGAAGAAGGAAAGCAACCAAAACCGGAGGGACATTTTGTAGAAGTTCAGGTAGGAAGCGATATAAAAAAGAGTTACCTTAAGAAAGTAGAATTATTATTAGATAACCATAGATGCAGTATAGAGGGAAGATTAAATAGCGAGCAACTGATAAAGCTCCTGGAAATACTGGAGGAAGCTTCATGTTAAATCCGGATAGCAGTTGCAGAATATACTTGTGTACAGGCCACACGGATATGAGAAAAGGAGTACATAGTTTATCTATACTTGCACAAGCAATAATATCTGATAATTTCAAGGTAGGAGCGTTATTTGTATTTCGAGGCAAGAGCGCAGATAAAATAAAAATACTATGGTGGGACGGACAAGGATTTTGCTTATATTACAAGCAGCTAGATAGCGGCAAATTCACGTGGCCAAAGTTAGAGGAGCAAAAAACATTGACGATAACAAGAGCACAACTGAGTATGTTAATGGAAGCGATTGACTGGAGGAATCCGGTAAGGTCTGAGGGTCCGTCGTATGTAGCTTAAAACGATTAAAAATGGAAAATAAGATAAGTAATTTACCGCCTGAAATAGAATCATTACATAAGCTAATTGCTAGTTTACACGGCAAGAATCAGGAACTACTTGAGCAAAATAACAATTGGTCTTCTAAATACCAGCAATTATCAAATCAAAATACGGAACTGTCAAAGAAAAACACTGAATTATTGGACCGAGTAAATAAACTGGAGGAACAATTAAAGCTTCTGAAAGCAAAAAGATTTGGTAAATCATCTGAAAAGCTAGAGCGCAGAATAGATATAGTAGAAAGGTTACTGGAAGAGGAGGAGTCGTTACTAGGATTCCAGACAAATAGCACCACTTTTATAGGAGATACGATAGAGGAAAAGTCACACGCAAAAAGGAAGAAGCTACCTGATCATTTACCAAGAGAAGAAGTAGTACTGATGCCTGAGGCCAAATGTGACTCCTGTGGCGGAGAAGAGTTCCGCACTATAGAAGAAGACATATCGGAAGTGCTGGAGCATATACCTGAAACATTCAAGGTAATAAGATATATAAGACCAAGATGTGCTTGTATAAAATGTGATAATATTATGCAGGCTTACGCTCCATCAAAAGTAATAGATAAAGGGAATGCAGGTCCTGGACTACTTGCTCATATAGTTGTAAATAAATACTGTAACCACTTGCCTGCGTATCGTCAATCCCAGATATATGAGAGAGAAGGAGTAGATTTACCAAGATCAACAATATCTGGTTGGTTAGGAGGAGGAGCAAAATTACTAGAACCATTAGCAAAAAAGATACAGGAATATATATTTAAGGCCGGTCAAATTCATGGAGATGATACTCCGGTAAAGGTAATGGAACCTGGAACCGGTCGAACCAAAACTGGAAGAATCTGGACATATGTAAGGGATGGTAGACCTAAGGGGGATGAATGTCCGGTAGCGGCTTGTTATTTTTATAGTCCCGATAGGAAAGGAGAAAGGCCTGAATCTCATCTGAAGAATTTTACAGGTATATTACACGCCGATAGTTATGCTGGGTACAATGGATTATATAGAAGTGAAGATAATCCGAATGCTATGATAGAGGAAGCAGCATGCTGGGCTCATAGCCGAAGGAAGTTTTACGATATCATAGTAAGTAATGATAAAGCTAATATTGCTTTGGCAATTGTTGAAAAAATAGCCAAGATATATGAAATTGAATCCCAAATCCGTGGATTAAAACCAGAACAGAGGTTGGAAGTTCGCAGGGACAAGTCAAAAGAGTTAGTAGATGAACTCTTTGTTGGACTTAATAAAGCATATAAACAATTGCCGAATAAAAGCTCCACTTCCAAGGCTATCAAATATGCTCTTAATAATGAGACAGCATTAAGGAGGTTCCTAGATAACGGTAATATCGAAATAGATAATAATGCCGCAGAGCGAGCACTTAGAGCTGTTGCTATCGGTAGGAAGAACTGGCTTTTTGCGGGTTCTGATAACGGAGGTAATACCGCGGCCACTTTTTATACCTTAATTGAAACAGCAAAACTTAATAATATAAATCCTGTTAAATATTTACATAAAGTTTTTGAGGTTATTCAGGATTATAAGGCTAATCGCATCGAAGACCTCCTCCCCTGGAATATTAAGCTAGAATGAATTAAATAACAAGGGCGGGTTTACCGAACGCTTACGTTGCAATAATTAATTCTATAGAATAATTTGGTTAGATTAGTACCGACACTGAGAGTTCTAGGAATATATAAAAATGCAATATGATTTATCATTAGAAGATGTAAATGTATGTAAAACTAAGAATGCTAAAAGTAACCAACTTGCTTTTGGAGTTATGTTAGGCTTCTTTAAAAGATATACTCAATTTCCTATGGCTACGGAAACTAATATTTCATCAGAACTAATCTTGCAAGTTGCTAAAAGTTTAGATATTGATCCATTATTTATTGCTACATTTGATTGGTCAGGACGTAATGCTAAAAAATATCGTCAAGAGATTAGGAAATATTTAGGATATCGTGTAACCAATGCAGAAGATATTGTATCTATAATAAACTACCTTGTAGATAATTTGATACCACGTCAACTTTCTGATTCGGTGCTACTGGAACAGACACGCTTATATTTTTCTAAGAATAAAATAGAAATTGTTAGTACACAACAATTAGAAGGTTACATTTTGTTAGCCAATCAAAAATTTGAGCAACAATTTTTTGATAAAATATTTAATAATTTAAATCAAGAAGATTTTCTTCTGATAGATCGAATCCTTAGCAAGGATGACGATGAAGATCATGAAATTATAGAATTATCTGAACTTAAAAAAGATATTGCCGGCGCAAAAATTAAAAATATTCAAGACGCCATAGATAAAGTTAATTTATTAAGCCTGATTAAATTATCAGACTCTATTGTAGATGCAGTCGATAGAAAATTATTACTTAAATATTATGAACGTGTGATGGCGTTTGCACCTAGCAATATTCTAGATTTTAGCCCTACTACAAAGTATGCCACTATGGCAGTATTCTTTCATGTAAGGCTTGAGTTTCTGTTGGATTCCTTAACAGATACAATGATCAAACTAGTTAAAAAAGTAAGATCCGGCGCAGAAAAACGTGTGGATCGTTATATATTGGCAGAAGTCAAGCGTGTCGACGGTAAATTTGATATTCTAGAAAAATTAGCTGTACTAAATGCCAAGAATCCAAAAGGTATTATTGAGGAGAAGATTTATCCCGTAGTGCCACAGGATAAGCTAGAAGCAGTAATTGATGATTTACAGCATCGGGGCAGCAAATGGTATCAGGATCAGGTGCAAGAAAAAATGCATACAACCTATGCTTATGGCAATAGGAGTAGTTTACTTAGCATTTTGAGGACATTACAAATGTTAGAAGATCATATTGATTATAAACCTATCTTAGATGCAATTAGTTTTATCAACGAATATTGGAATGAATCGGATTTAGCTTACTATATTAATATACCGCCGCTAAGTGGAGTTGTACCCCAGAATTGGTATAATACCACAGTTAGAATAGAAAAAGGCCATTTACGGATAAACAAATATAATTATGAACTTGCTGTACTGGAACAGCTTAAAGAATTTCTTGGATTTAAAGCTATTTGGGTTGATAGAAGTTACCGCTATAGAAATCCGAATAAAGACTTGCCAAAGGACTTTAGCGAAAAAAGAGAATATTATTACGAACTACTGAACTTGCCGCTAAAAGCTAAGGAGTTTATAGTAAAATTAAAGACCTCAACGGCAAATAACCTAGAGAGATTAAATGCTAATATCCCCAATAATAAGCTTGTACAAATCAAAAAAAGTAAGGTTGGTAACAATATAAAACTGACCCCTTCAGATCCGCAAGATGAACCTGATAATATTGTTAAGCTCCAGCAAGAAATAAACAATAAATACTCAAGTATACATTTAATTGATATTTTAAAAGAATGTGATTTGAGAATTAATTTTACTAAGACACTTGAAACTATCGGAAAGAGCAGTAGCCTCAATAGTTCTGATCTACAAAAAAGATTACTATTATGCATATTTGGTATCGGTAGCAACACTGGGCTAAAAAGGATTAGTATCGCTAATGATGGTATTAATTATAGTGATTTGCGCTACGTAAAAAAACGCCATGTTAATGCTGTAAACATTAGAAATGCTATTCGTATACTAGTGAATAACGTTTTAAAAATACGCGATCCTGATGTTTGGGGAGAAGCCACTACAACGGTAGCATGTGATTCGACTCACCTGTTTGCCTGGGATCAAAATTTAATGAGTGAATGGCATTTTCGTTATGGTAAGAAGGGAGTAATGATTTATTGGCATGTTGATAAGAAATCATTATGTATTTACTCACAATTAAAAGATTGCAGCTCTTCAGAAGTGGGTAGCATGATAAAAGGCATTATTGATCATGATACGGACATGGATATTAATCGTGTATTTATTGATACACATGGGCAAAGTGTGATAGGTTTTGCCGTTAGCTATTTACTACATTTTGCCTTATATCCGAGACTCAAGGCAATTAACAAGCAAAAGTTATATTACGTCGATTTTGAAGATAAAAACAAATATATAAATATTGCGGATATTCTCAAGGGAAGCATTAACTGGCAATTAATAGAAGATAATTACGATGAGATGGTAAAGCATATGGTTGCGCTAAAACTAGGGATTGTTACTCCATCTGTATTAATTAAAAGATTCAGTAATAATAATTATGCTCATCCAGTATATAAAGCATTAGTAGAACTAGGCAAAGCTAATAAAACTATATTTTTATGTCAATATTTAGCTTCCGAAGAGTTGCGTATTGAGGTTAATGAAGGGTTAAATGTTGTTGAACGCCTTAACAGCGTAATGGATTTTATTTTCTATGGTAAACTTGGTCAAATTGCAACGAATAATATTGAAGATCAAGAATTATCAGTATTGTGCTTACATCTATTGCAAGTATGTATGGTTTATATCAATACCTTGATTATTCAATCAATATTATCGGGGTCACATTGGCAAAATAAATTTACGCCTAAAGATTACAGAGCATTAACACCATTATTCTCAGGTCATATAAATCCTTATGGCCTTTTTCCGCTAGACTTTAGTAAACGCTTGTCAATCGGGCTAACTATTTGATTATTGATTATTTATGACATTAATACGTACACCGGTTAGAGAAAAAGCTAAATATTTTTGTAAACATCTCAAAGCAGAAAAGCCTGATTATAACTACTTAAGAGAGTTATTTCGACATATAAGAAAAAACCTCAATATTGAAGTAGAGAGTGGTAAGGAACGGAAGTTACCATATGTGCCTACGGAAGAAGAAATCAGTAGATTTTACAACACAGTATGGAAATCTAGAAATATGAAGCATGTAGCTATGATTAAAACATTACTTTATACCGGGGTAAGAGTTTCTGAGTTAGTAAATATAAAAATATCCGACATAGATTTAGACAATTGTCAGATAAAGGTTGTCCAAGGTAAGGGTAAAAAGGATAGGATAGTTCCGTTTCCTAATTCATTTAAGGAAATATTAGCTGTTTACGTAGAAAATGCAAAGAAAAATAAGATAATTTACTTATTTGAATCTAGTTGGAAGAGACAATATTCTGATCGTGGTATTAGAAAAATCTTAATGAATTATACAAGAGCAGCTGGTATTGAACATTCGATATCACCACATAAGCTAAGACATTTTTTGTTTACTTGGATGAAGAAAAAAGGCGTAGATGACGCATTAATCCAACCTTATTCAGGCCATGATAGTAGACAATCACTTGAGGTATATTCAAAATTATCACTAGGTGATTGCCAACCTGAATATGAAAAAAAGATTAAAGACTTTCCAATTTGATCTTACAGTATACCATATGTGTTAACAAATTTTAATCCCGATGTCCCAAATGCCCTCGTTCTTAACACTGGTCCTTGATAGGTGATATGATGAAATTGCTAAAGCAAACCACTTTTCGAGTTCTACTGTCATTTTCAGAAGACGATTGCAATGAGAATCTGATCAAGCAAGCATTGAAACTGACTTCTGACAATTTTTATTGTCAGAAGTGGACTTCAGTGATATACAATAATACCAGAACTTGATTTCACTAAATTGACGTTAAACTTATGTCCCATAATGAGATTATTACTGAGAATGGGATACTTAAATTATCAGATGCTAAGTGGGATAAAGCCCGTCATCGAGCTGAAGTTATAGAGCCTATAGCTGAAAGGGACGTTGTACCTAGAGTTATAGCGGTTGAAGCAGCACATAAGCTTAATCTTTCAGAGCGTAGAATATATACTTTAGTTCGTAGGTGGCGAGAGAATGGAGGCACAATTACTTCTCTTATCTCTCAAGGCTCAAATGGTGGAACAGGTGGTAGTCGCTTGACTACAAAACTTGAATCTGTTATATCTGAAGCTATAGCAGATACTTATCTTTCAAGTCAGAAACCAAGTGTTACTTCTTTAAGTAGAGTTATCAAAGAGAGATGTTATAAAACTAATCTTAAACCTCCTGCTCTAAATACCATAAGATCTCGAATCAAAAGGCTACAATATGACAAAGTTTTAACAATTAGAGAAGGAAAAGCTGCTGCCAAAAAGTTAAGGCCTATAGAAGGTCAATCACCTCAAGTTAAAAACCCTTTAGATATTGTACAAATAGATCATACGTTAGTTGATCTTATTATAGTGGATACCTATAACCGTAAACCTATAGGCCGTCCTTGGATAACAATTGCAATTGATATTTATAGCAGATGCATTGTAGGTTTTTGTCTTACACTTGAAGCCCCTTCAGCTACTTCTGTTGGATTATGCTTATCACATGTAGTAATTGATAAGCGCCCTTGGTTAGAGCGTATTGGTGTAGAGGTAGAATGGCCAATGTCTGGTAAGCCAAGGGTTATTCATGTAGATAATGGTCCTGAATTTCATAGTGAGGCTCTGAGACGTGGATGCGAAGTTCATGGTATTAAGATTAGTTATAGGCCTGTAGGAAGCCCACATTATGGTGGAATTATTGAAAGAGTAATTGGTACTATGATGAAAATGATTCATGGGTTACCAGGAGCTACATTCTCAAATATTACTGAACGTGGAGAATATGATTCAGATAAAAAAGCATCGTTAACTTTAGTAGAACTCGAAAAGTGGTTTGCTTTAGCAATTTCATCATATCACCTATCAATTCATTCTGGCATAAAAGAACAGCCAATAACTCGGTGGATGAAAGCTGTAGATTTAGGTTGGCAACCTTTTTATATACAAAATCCTAAAAATTTCTTAGTAGATTTTTTGCCGATACTTTACCGTCGGATTCAAAGGCAAGGTTTTATTGTAGATCATATAACTTATATGAGTTCTGCATTAAAGCCTTGGATTACTAGTAAAGAGCAAGGTCATAAATTTATCATTCGTCGTGATCCTAGAGATTTAAGTAGAATATACGCCTTACATCCTAAAGAAAATGTATATGTAGAAGTTCCTTATCAAGCTATAGGAAATCCGGCTATTACACTTTGGGAACATAAGCTTGCAATTAGACGTATTAAGGAAGAAGGAAGAAAAACTGTAAGTGAAGAAGATATTATTAAAGTTATAGAAAAGATGAGAATTATTACAACAGAAGCGGTAGCGAAAAGTAAATCAGCTCGTCGTAAAACTGAACGCTTAGAACACTTAAGAAATTCTAGGATAATATCTCCAATATTACCAGTGCTACCGTGTAATAGATCAATAACTTTAACGCCAGTTAGCTCAAATGCTGTAAAGCGCTTTGATGATATTGAGGAATGGTAGCTTATGGAAGAAGTTACTGAAACTATTTTAGACTTATCTCATTTAACTCTTCAAGCACAGGCTCTAGCAATACTTCCTGGAGCAGAAAGAATTAATAGAATACGCTCAGAACGTTGGATTGGTTATACCTACGCAGGTCAGGCTCTTATGGAGTTAGAAAATCTATTTGCCTGGCCAAGTAGGCAACGTATGCCTAATATGCTTATTATTGGTCCTACTAATAATGGAAAATCAATGATTATTGAGAAATTCCGCCGTCAGCACTTGCCAAGAATGAGTAGCGATGGTTCAAAAGAGATAGTTCCTGTAGTGATAATGGAGATGCCATCGGAACCCTCAATTACCAGGTTTTATACTATGTTGCTTCATGCAATGAATACCCCTACTGCCTCAAGACTTAGGGTACCAGATCTAGAAGTCTTAGCATTACGTATAATGAAAACTATAGAAATTCGTATGCTAATAATTGACGAATTGCATAATATGTTATCTGGTGGTCCATCTGTAAGACGTGAGTTTCTTAATTTAATTAGGTTTCTTGGTAATATGCTTCGTATACCAATTATTGGAGTTGGGACGGAAGATGCTTATCGTGCTATACGTACAGATGATCAGCTAGAAAATAGGTTCAAGCCATTTATCCTACCACGTTGGAAAGAAGATGACGAGCTGATGTTGCTTCTAGCAAGCTTTGCTTCTTCATTTCCATTACGTAGTACTTCTTATGAGTTACATAGCAGAGAAATGGCTCGATATATTTTAGCACGTACAGAAGGTACCATAGGTGAAATAGCAATGCTTTTGATGGGTGCGGCTATTATTGCTATTGAAAGTGGGGAAGAAGCTATTAATAGTAAAACTTTAGCTAGGGTGGATTATGACAGCCCTACACAGAGGCGGCAGAAATTTGAACGTGGAATAGTTTGATGTATAAGTATAAGCGTTGGCCTCTTCATCCACCCCCTTATCCTAATGAGTCTTTGTCTTCATGGGTCAAACGCATTGCAATCGGGTATGATATAGAAGCAGAGGAGCTGCTAGCGTGCGAATTTGGTATTAATCTTGGGATATTTGAGTTATATTCTATTGATTTAAACCCACCTATAGATTTTTTAAGTCAACTATCTGAACGCACCGGAATAGAATCCAATGCTATTAGGACGTTAACAGCACAAAGCTACGTTCCCTTGCTAATAGATACTTTTGAAGGTACTGAAACAAGTACTTTTAACAACTACACTAATCAGTTTAATGTTTTTACTGGTAGAAGAGAAAATGTTGCTATGGATAGTTGGATACCTTGGTTTAATCCTGACAGGTTTGCTGATACTCAAGGATGTGAGATATGTTTAAAAGAAGACCTTGAACCTTATTTAAGGTTGCATTGGAGATTTCCGTGGATGATGAGTTGTCCTATACACAAATTACTACTTGAACGAGGTATGTTTTATAGCTTACAACCACGAAAAATGCGTTTTTCCTTTTATAAGGACTACAATTGTAATTATAACAATAGTGATGTAACCCAGCCATTAGATGACTTATATGCAATGGATGCTATTACTTTACAAGCAGTGACAAAAGGAGTAGTAGAGTTGCCTTCAGGTAATTTACATGGTGGTGTTTGGCTTAGAATACTTAGAACTCTAATAGAAGAATTAAATTCTTTAGTCAAAACAATTGGCAGAAAAAATAGGAGTCTAATGATTCCATTTTGGCAAGAGCTTGATTCTTTTGTTAAAGCAAGATTCATCAAATATAATATATTTGAGCAATGTGATTACAAAAGGCAATTAAAATTAATGCTAGTGGCTGCATTAGTATTTAAAGCTATTTTTGCTAAGGAAACAAAATTTACTAGTAGAGTTGTTAACCTACTAACTTCATTGCCAATTTATGAAAATGACTTTTTCTCAGTTTATGGTCAATCACGATCAACAATTAAAACGCCATGCGTAATATCAACCCTATATTAAAATATTGTTTAATATCTAAATGTTACATAATTATTTTTTACATACCTTTACATAACATAGTATAATATACTGGAAAAGTGACAAAGTGAAATTTTATGCTAAAGGTTACATTTCA
>Ga0172375_10004999_pt1 | contig 19350 bp, 9 predicted proteins | sample LakKiv1m_FD_114537 | JGI IMG/M metagenome (GOLD analysis project Ga0172375, IMG submission 114537) | Freshwater microbial communities from Kabuno Bay, South-Kivu, Congo - kab_092012_11.1m | ecosystem: Environmental > Aquatic > Freshwater > Lake | place: Democratic Republic of the Congo...
CCTGATAATGGGTGTAAATTTCCTTATCAAGTCCATAATAGCCTTTCCAGCCATCGGTATACACCGAACTGCCAGCTGCAACGCTGTCATTAACGAATGCTGACAGTGCCGCAGAAGAACAGTTGGGTATGACTTTGAGACGTATGCGACCCAGTTTGTTGCCGTTACGCTGGACTGCGGTGGCAATGATGGTTTTACCCGTAGCACCCCGGCCCCGCTTGCCGGACTTCTCGCCACCGATGAAAAATTCATCAACTTCAACGGTGCCGGAAAGCTTTTCACGGTCCTTGCGGATCGTACAGCGTCTAAGCTTTTGCAGCCATGCCCAAGCGGTATTGTAGCTGCCAAAGCCCAGGAGTTCTTGCAGATTGACGGCATTAATGCCTGCTTTTCGGGTGGTAAACCACCACATTGCCTTAAACCAATAGGTGATCGGTTTTTTAGAGCTATCCAGTACGGTTCCGGCAGTCAATGAATGCTGGTGCAGGCAACGCTTACAAATATAGATATACTTCTTGCTGCTCCAGTACTCTTGATGGCCACAGTTAGCACAACTGAATCCTTGGGGCCATTTCATACTAAACAAGTACTGGTAACAGGCTGTTGCATTTAAAAATCTCTGGTCAAACTCAATTTCGTTTTTGGGAAAGTCCTCGGTAATGATAAATTCATTCATGTTGGCCTCCTGTTATATTTTTTGAGGCCATCATAACAGCTGCTTTTGTCACATACGGTCACACGCTATGATCTTTTTTCTATTATTTGGGCTTTCTGCGTAACCAGGTTTTGTTTTTTTAGCAAGTAAAGGATCTTCTCCTGGTTTCTTCTCATTGCTGAAAGGCTTTCCAAAATAAATCCCATTAAAAGTAAAAGCAAGTAAATGATGAAATTGCCACCCGACAGAGCACCAATCCATTTGTAGGGAGTAAACACACCATAGGTCAAATAATAAGAAAACATAAAAGTACCGGTCACAAGAGATATCAAGAGAAAAATGGAGCCTATAAAATTAAACAGCTTAAAAGGTTCATAATCTCTATAGGTTTGAAGTATTATTTTTAAAGTCTTGGCACCGTATTTAACAATACTTGATGCAACTCTTGATTCTCCGACTTCCCCGGGCCTTCCGTTTCTATATCTTCTATTGGCGAATCCTTACAAAAATCAATAATTTTTTATGTCATTTTTTTTTACCACAGACTCACACAGAACACCACAGACAATAAGCGCGGTTATCAGGCACGCACTTGCTGTTATATACTTTCAGCCATTTCAAGATACTGGTTACATCCGGTCATAGATAGTGTCTTACAAGGGCTGTTGCGGAAACAAGTGAGTTTTAGTGTTTAGCTCAAAGGCATTAGTATGATCCTAATCCTGATGATACTCCGGATACACTGACTTCTCCAGGAGGACTTCGGCGAGGATTTCAGCGATACGTTCTGCAGCATGACCGTCGCCATAGGGATTGAGGGCCAGGCTCATCTGGCGATAGGTATCGGGATATTCCATCAAACGGGTGGTCTCATGGATGATCATTGCGGTATCTGTTCCAACCAGCCTGGCGGTGCCAGCTTCGATTGCCTCAGGCCGCTCGGTGGTGTCGCGCATGACAAGGACCGGTTTGCCAAGGCGGGAGGCTTCTTCCTGAATGCCGCCGGAGTCAGTGAGAATCAGAAACGAGCGATCCATGGTCCAGACAAATGTCCGGTAGTCGAGCGGTTCTATAAGAAATACGTTTGGAAGACTGCCGAGGATACGGAAGACCGGCTTCTTCACCTTGGGGTTGAGATGGACCGGATAGAGGAAAGTTACTTGTGGATAATGGCATGACAGCTGCCGGATGGCCTCGCAGATTTGTTCAAACCCGGCTCCGTGGTTTTCGCGGCGATGGCCGGTGATCAGGACTAAACGCTCAGTGTTCTGAATTGCCTGCAGAGGATAATCGGCCGGAAAACGGGGCTGTGATCGCCGTACTTCGCGTACAACTACATCGAGGGCGTCTATTACCGTATTGCTGGTTACCCAGATGCTTCGCTCTGGGGCATTTTCCGAAAGAAGATTATTTTTCGCCTGCTGTGTCGGCGCAAAATGAAAGTCGGCAAGCCGCGTCGCCATCCTGCGGTTTATCTCTTCGGGATACGGCGAGTATTTATTGTTCGTACGCAGGCCCGCCTCGACATGACCGACGGGGATTTTGTGATAAAAGGCGGACAGCGCAGCGGCAAAAACCGTGGTCGTATCGCCCTGGATCAGAATGCAGTCCGGCCTGGTGGCGGCAAAGGTCTTTTCAAGCGCGCTCAGGACCGCAGCGGTGACAAAGGTCAGGCTCTGTCCCGGCTGCATGATGTCAAAATCATGGTCAACGGGCAGGCCGAAAATATCCACGACCTGGTCAAGCATCTGTCGGTGCTGCCCGGTAAGCCAGACAAGCGGCCGGTAGGTGTCGCGTCTCTTTGCCAGTTCGAGGTACACGGGCGCCAGCTTTATTGCCTCAGGCCTGGTCCCGAAAATTAATGCTATGGTTTTCATAGACAGCTATCCGCGTCGCATGACATAGTTTGCGAACAAATAGGCGCCCTTCAGGGCAATTGCCGGATTTTTTACCATCTTCAGATACGACCATATAGTTCGCGGCCGAAAGAAAAATTTTCTGATGGCGCGCTTTTGCAGAGAGATAAGCTCTGTTTTAGTCAGGCCCGCGGGAACGAAAACAGGGGAAAACAGGTTCATTTTGCCCCAGTCGTTTTCAAAATTGCCGTACTGCTCCGCGCCCAGCGAGGCTTTCGTTCCAGGAAGGGGCGTAAAAAAACTCATTCTGAAGTCGTCAAGAGCAATATCTCTTGAGAAATCGATGGTCTCCTGGATTGTGCGGAGCGTTTCGCCGAAATGTCCTATCATAAAATAGCCTGCCGTACGAATTCCCGCTTTTCTGGTCATGGCAAGGGCTGCCCGCACCTTATCCCGTGTTATCTTTTTCCCCAGGCGTTCCATAATGTCCTGATTGCCTGTTTCGATGCCGTAGGATATTTGCCAGCAACCTGCACGCGCCATCAGCCGCAGGAGATCTTCATCGACCATATCCACCCGGGCATTGCAGCTCCAGGAAAGCTCCAGTTTTTCCTCAACAAGCCTGTCCAGTAAATCCCGGATGTTTTTTTTAAACATGACGAAGTTGTCGTCGTAGATCATGAACTCCCTAATGCCGTACTGTTGTTTCAGGTGTTTTAGCATCCTGAGGATATAGTCCGCCGAATAGGTGGAAAGGGTCTTATGGCATCCGCTGTAGCAGAATATGCATTTGCCGGGGCAGCCACGGGACGTGATTATGGGGGTTGCTGGTGTGTGGTGAGCCGCAAACAGTGGCGGTTTGTAGATGTGGGGGAATCCTTCGAGAAGGTCCCATGCGTACAGCGGAAGCGCATCGAGATTCACCTTCTCATCCCGCTGGCCCGTGTTAACAATTTCTCCATTGCACCGGCTGATGGTTCCTTTCACGGTTTTTGCGGGCTTGCCGGCGTTGAGCTTTGTAAGCAGTTCGGGCAGCGCATGGTCTGCTTCTCCAATAAAACCGATATCGATGGCAGGAAAGCGTTCCATGGTTGCTTCCGGCACTGCGGAAATATGCGCACCGCCGAAGAGCACAACGGTTCCGGGCACCTCTGTTTTTATTTCCGCAACAAGCCTCCCCGCCTGCATAATATGCGGAGTCATCGCCGTAATGCCTGCATACCGCGGCTTGATGGCGACGATTTTTGTAATAACATCGCGGTAGCTCAGCCCCTGGGCAGGGCTGTCTATAATGTGGGGCGTAAAACCGTGCTCGCGGACGATGGCAGCAAGAAGCAGCAGGTTTAGCGGCGGGGACACTGAGCCAACCTTGGCCAGACCTCCGTATATTTCGTCCAGAGAGACTGGAGGCTCGATAAATACAATGCTACTATTATTCATACGGGCTCGATCATGTGCCTATGTTGTGCGTTGATGTCTGAGTTACTTTAGGCTTTTGAGCCGGACAAGCATCGCCAGCGTATTCTTGATGGTTTTCATAATATTCATTTTGCTTTCACCGCCCTTCTGGTCATACCGAAGAACGAGCGGCACCTCGACAACAAGAATATTCATGCTCCGCAGCTTAACCAAAAGTTCAGCCATGCAGGAAAATCCCTTTTCTTCAATTAGCTGGTCGCCGAATTTTTGAAATGCTGCCTTCAACAATTCAATCCGGTATGCACGGAATCCGCAGGTATAATCCTTTACACCTTTCATGGGAAATATAACGCGCATCAGCCATGAAGCTCCGTAGCTGAGAAACTGACGGAAGGTAGAAACGCCGACAATTCTGCTGTCAGTAAGGTAGCGGGAGGCAATAACAAGATCAAATCCATCCCTTATTTTGTATTCCATATGGAAAACATGCTCCGGGTTATGCGAGTTGTCAGAATCCTGCACCACGGCAATATCATCATCATCCGTTGAGATGCTTACGACCTCTTTCAGCAGGCTGTTGAACGCATAACCAAGCCCCTCGTTTTTAGCCTTGCCAATGATGCGCAGCGGATATTCATCGAGGCTTTTGTGCAGAATGGCTGCGCTGTTGTCGGTGCTGCCGTCATTGTAGGCGATGATCTGGTATTCAAGCCCGCGGCGTTCCATGCCTGTTTTTATTTTATTAAACAGGGGTTCGAGGTTGCTGTCTTCGTTAAATACCGGCAGCAGTATGTAGATCATTACGGTACCTCCCGGTAATGCAGTGCAGTGATTATATCGTGCAGACCCCGGCGCGCTGTCATGCTTCGTGCGATATAAATCTCCTGAAATACCCTGCTCCAAAAAGCATGAGACGCGTGAATTCCGCAGGGTGCAGCAGGCGCTTAAACAGCAGCCATGCATAGGTAGGCCGAAAATAGAATTCGCGAAAGGCTCTCCTGAGAATCAAGTCCAACTCGTTCTTGCGGACGCCCGGTATCTCTATCACAAACTGGTCGCCGCCGCACATATAGTGGTCCCAGCTTTCGTCAATGATGAGATGCTGTTTGCGCGCAATATCGTAGAACTCCGTGCCGGGGTACGGCGTAGCTGGATAGAACTCGACATAATCGGGGTTGAGCCGCTTGGTAAAATCGACTGTTTCCTGAATGGTTTCCCTTGTTTCTCCCGGCAGGCCTATCAGGAAGTAGACGAGGGAGTTGATCCCGGCTTTGCGCAGCAGCGCCACGGTGTTTTGTATATTTTCAGGCTTTGTGCCTTTTTTAATATTTTTCAGTATCTGGGCGTTGCCGCTTTCGCCGCCTATTGACAGCATGTAGCAGCCCGCCTGCTTCATGAGCCTGAACATTCCCTCGTCAGGCTTGTCTACGCGGGTATTGGTCCACCAGGTTATCTTTATCCTACGCTGGATGATGGCGCGGCACAGGTCTTTTACAAATTCGGGTGAGCGGGTAAAATCATCGGCATAGAACCAGACATGGTGAATGCCATATTTGGCGATAATATGGTTTTCCAGCTCATCGATAATGCTCGGGATGCTTCGAAACCTCACCTTTTTGCCGTAGAAGATGTTTCCCACACAGAATATGCAGTTGTGCATGCAACCGCGTGAGGTATTAAGCGTCAGATACGGTTTATTGAATACAGGATGGATGTACTGATCCAAGGGAAAATGCTCCCATGCGGGAAAACCCAGCACATCAAGGTCCGGGTTAAATTCCCGGTCTGGTGCGACGATCCTGCCGTTTACGCGCAACGCTGTCCCCGGCACTGCTGCAACCGCATTTCCACTTTTAAGCATATTCGACAGCTCTACCGCGCTCCATTCCGGCTCATGCCGTATGACACAGTCAACCCAGGGATTGTTTTCAAGTATTTGTTCATACAGTGCCGTTACATGCGTGCCAATGACTGCGGTGAAACAGTTCTGATACCGCTGTTTGAATGTTTTTACGAACGCCAGATCGGCGTTTATAGACGGCGTTGTCGTATTGATCAAGGCAAGCTGCGGCTCGAACAAATCCATATCACGGAACAGATCGTCCTCGTTCATGCCGAGGGCGATGCAGTCATGTACGCGTAATGAATCGCCATTTTTACCAAGCACCGTTGCGAGATACGCCATGGTCATCTGCGGAATTGATGTCTTGCGCATGTTTTGCGGCGACTGACATCTGCCTTCCCGGATGATTGGCTGAAAATATGGTGGATTCAGAACAAGTATTTTCATGGTTCAGGATCGTGTGTAATGGTTTTGCAGATATACATATTCTTATTGCCCGCACAGATAGCGGATAGAAATCGCTGCGATTCGATTTCCCCTGCTCACGGAGAAGAATATTACGACGAATTTCCGGTGAAAGCCACCACTATTTATGGTGTGAGTTCCCGTAACTGCAACGGGTATTCCCATCTGCCGGACGCGGTTTTCTGATCATTTCTCATGATTATTTTCAATAAACGCAGGCGTTTTGAGAGATCAGTAAAGGATTTCGGCGTCGTCCTTTTTCTGCACAAGCCTGCCCTGCATGTCAGCATCATAGTCTATGACCAGGGCTTTTTTAAGCCCGGCAGCTTTCAGAAAACTCCAGAACCATATCCGGTCCAGCGGTATATAGTAGCGCGAGACACGCTCATCCTGCTGAAAGCAGAGTTTGAGCGCGTAATCGCCGTAGCGCAGAGACACGTGCCGCTTCAGCGATTTGCCGCCGGGAGGCACGGTAATCTCCAGCATATCCCGGCATGACGCGCTGTCAGTACCTTCTTCGCAGGGGCGCATGCGCGCAGCGCTGGTGTTGGCAGGTATGTACCCTAAATCAAGTTCAGCGCCGAGCCGCGCGAGCCAGAAAGAAAGACTGTCGGACACCGCAGGTCTTTTTCTTTCCAGCACGTAAAAGCCTGAAAACTGGCGGACAGGCACGAAATTCTTTATGACATAGTCGAAAATAACGGGCACACGCACCAGGTTGGGCACCGAATCGAATGCAGAGGTGGCGCTGTTGAAGATAATGCGGCGAATATTTTTCTTTTCAAGCCAGGATAGTATCTGCTGCTGGTAGAAGATGGCGCAGCCATTATAGAAGGTGACAAAATACGGCGGTGCCTGCCGCGCAAGAATATAAAAATAGCCTTCATCACCGAGCACGTAAAATTCGGATCGTTCCGTCTTCGGAAGGCTTTCATAATACGCAAGGAAATCCCTGGCCCCCGGGCATGCCATGAAAGCTTGCGGGGAGTAATAGGCGCTTATGTTCTTGGCAAGCGCAGCATCCCCGCGAGCCAGCACCGCGCAATTGCCCGCTATGCTGCCCGCCCGGTCCGCGTATGACACGGCAATACGGTACCATGAGGAAAACGTGCAGGTAAATGAGAAGACAATGAGCAGCAGAAATATATTATTCTGCAGCTTGTTCCAGCAGAGGGACCAGTAGTACAGCAGTATAAAATCTCCAAGGACAAAGAGATACATGAACTGCAAGGCCATGTGCGGACGTATCATGTGCTTTTCGAAAATAAGCATGCCCAGAGCGCCCAGACACAGCATGATATCGCTGCACTGCCGTATGCTGTGCCCTTTGGGCAGCAGGGCAAAAAAGATTCCCGTGGCGATAAGCCAGAGCGGTGAATAGAGCACGAAGCTTTCGTTGAACGGCGCCAGCGCGTACCAGCTCGCCAGGTTCGCCGGAATCAGCGAGCCCACGGATGTAGCCTGCAGGAACCGGTTAAACTCGATAAATCCGGCAAGCTGCCCGCGATATGCGAGCACTGCCGCGTGCGCGGCATAAACCGTGGAAAAGCAGAGCGCTGCCACGGCCAGATTCCTTATGAGTCCCTTGCGCTCCGCGCGCTGTTTTTTCCCCAAAAAGGTCATGAGTGCCGCAATCCCCAGAGACGCCGAAGCATACAGCAGCTGGGCCGGCTCCTGTATGCCAACCCAGCCGAGAAACAGGCCGAACAGCGCATAGGGTACAGCGGCAGCTGACTGCAGTCGCTGCAGCGCGAGAAATATCAGTACCGCATCCAGGGACATGCAGTATCTGAAGGCGCCGGGCATATACCCGTTTTCCATGAGCATGAGGAAAATCGCAAGGCAGAGAAGCGTCCAGCTTTTGCTCTTTTTTAAAAGCAGATAGACCGGCACGGCAAAGCCCGCAAACAGAATGCAGTTGTGGACATACATCCGGAACATGTCCCAGGGCAGCGGGTACATCATATTGTAAAAACCCGCGTAGGGGTACCAGTAGTCCCTGAACGGCAGCAGCCCCTTGAAATTTGCGTATCCCCACATGGTGTTGTTCAGCGTGTCCCAGTCCTGAGGATGGGTTATGTCTGCGAGCGAATCAAATACGATTTTGATCGGCGGAAACCCGCAGAGAATGAAAACCGCGATGACCGCAAAAACGAACAGCCATGAAAACCTGCGAACCGGCTCAGCGCAGTCCGCGTCACGGTGATTCTTGATACATCTCCGCGCAATGAGCGCTGAGAAGACGGCCCATAGCGCGCTCATGCCAAGGCACGCAAGAAGGCTTCGCTGCTCGAGGGCTTTTGAGCAGCCGAAGAAAGCCGCATTGCCGACCGCCTGGCTGATCGGCGGCAACGCCGCGGCGCCGCTGAGCAGCAGCGCCGCGCATTGCCCGGCAAGCAGGACGCCAAGTCCGGTCAGAGCCGGATAGAGTATGCATGCCGGCGTATACCAGAGCCCCAGCAGCACGAAGAGTCCCGAGCCTGCCGCACTGATTGAAAAGCCGGTAAAATCGTCAATGAAAATTCCCGCGCCGGCGCCGCCCAGCACGATGACCGGCAGGGCATACCGGGCAAGGCTTTCTCCATACCTTTCGCTGATGCGGCGATATATTTCAAATAGCACGGGAAGAACCATGTACAGGAGCAGCGCCGCCAGAGCAATAGCGATGGACGGCAGCCATTTGCCGGTGCGCACCAGTGTGTCGAACTTCAGGGGAAGCTCGCCTGTATAATGAAAAAACGGGTCATTGCCGGTGACGGTAAATGCTGCCAGGCCGTCATGAACAGCAAAGTTTTTAATATGGTTGAGCGGCAAAAAGTCGCGCACAATGTCTTCGGCATTCCAGCACGATTCCTGCCGCACATTTGATAGGCAGATGCTTTTTATGGCGACAGAGCCGAGCATTGATCCGGGATCGATTCTGAATCGGAGGATGCTTCTTCCTGGCAGCAAGTATGTGAGCCTTGTAATGCCAGAAACTCCGTCCTGCGTTTTAGTAATAGGCTTCAGCTCATTGTATTCATAGCCTGTGCCGAGATCATAAAAAACCTCCCAGACATCGTTATTGTAATTGCTGACATCTATGGTTAACAAAGTCTTGTGCCGGTAATCGCTGCGCAACAGGAAAAACAGTGCGCAGACCGCAAAAAGTGCTGCAATGGCAATTCGCAACAGGCGATCACAGATTTTCGGTTTTAGGGGCATGAGTTCTTTCTTGCGTGTGCTGTTTTAATATCGCAGAAGAGAAGAAATTGGGCAGGTTTAATTTTTATGTCGCGTGGTTTACCTTGAACGCAACATTCTACCCGCTTGTCTATTTTTTTCTATTGCGTCTATATACATTTTACATCCGGTCATCCTTTCGAAGCTTTTTGGGACCGCCTCAAAAAGATGGTTTCTCCTGGTTGGCCGACCCGATAAACCAAGGCTGATTCTTTGTCATGCACATCAACCGTCAGTTCAGCTCCCTTTTCAGGAATATCTTCATTAGAAATAGCGCATGTGAACCCCACGGCATACAAATCCTTATGGACTAGTCTGCTAACATCATGGCGGCCAAGTCCGCATCGGGACGGAATCCTTTTGTTGCCGATCGAGATAACCACCTCATCCGCAACAACAAAGCGTCCAGGAACCGCCGCCCAACCAGAAACAATAGTTTCAAATCCGACGACCTCCCTATCTTCCGAAGAATCACCGCATTTGGTCCCCGAAATCATGTCGATAAAACCCAATGCGGGTTTATCAGCACGATGAAAAACACGATTCTCAGTAATGGTGTTTGCGGAGCTTGGTAACTCAATAAACGCTTCTATCACGCTTCTGGCAAGTTTTTTCTTAAACGCTGTCGTATTGACCGCAGTGATTGCACAAGGGTTCGAGTCTGCGGCCGCGTAAACCTCTTCGCAAACATTTATTAAGTCGTGGTTTGCTGAAGCTGTCTGTCCCAATCTCCGCTGGATTACTTCAAGAAAAGCTAAAAGTTCTCTGATTAAGGTAGGCTCCGAGAGATCTAGTCCCAGCAGCCATCCCATTTCTGAAAAGCGGGAGCCCCTCACTGCATTTGTTACAAAAAAACGTCGTAGCGTTCGTATATTAGGGTTATTGCGATCATCCATTGTCCGCCAATCATAATAGAGTGCTTCTCTGATACCATACCTATCGGGATTTTTAGAGATTGGGCTGTTTGGCAATATCACCATAATGCCGGGTGGTAAAAAATTACAGTAGCGGTAATTCCTGAATATGAACAACATCGTATCGACTATATCCTCAGGAGTCTCACCAGGATACCCAATCATGACAGGCATTGCTGAGCTCATTCTCAACTCCCAGCAGTCCTTAAGGATGCGTTCGGCTACTTGTATATCATAATTCTTGTTCATTAAATCGATGATACGCTGACTTCCGCTTTCAAACCCCCATAGAAATTCTCTGCATCCCGCCCTTGACATTTTTTCTAAAAATTCCCACGACAGCTCCTTACGGAAATGCGCCTGACCACCCCAAGTAAATTTTAATCCCGAATCGATGGTAAGGTCGCAAAACTTTTCGAGCTCGTTCAGCTTTCCGTTGATAAGAGAATCCGCAAAATACACGTGCGGGGTTGTTTTTATTGCTTGGAATAAAGGCAGATTTTTATTAATTTCATTAAAGACATCTTCGCCCCTTCGAAAGCGATAGAGGCGGTTATTCACAACCTCACTGCAAAAATGGCACTTATATATACAACCTCTTGAAAAATGAGATGGAAAATCTCCCTTCGAGACATAACTTTTAAGAGGGAAGCCGCTAAAGTCCGCACGAAACGACATTTCATGAAGTTTTGGCAGGCTTGGATATCCATTCTCGACAATTTGTCCGTCACGAAGATAAGCAAACCCAGGAATCTCCGTCTGAACCGTCCCCGTCATTGCATATTGTTTCAGGAATTGCGGGAATGCAACCTCTGCTTCTCCCTGAAGAATCACATCCGGACGTCCAACGTCTTTATATAGTATGTCAGTTCCTTTTTCACCAGGATAGCAAGAAATACCCCCGAAAATAACAGGTGTTGTTTTTGCATATTTTTTAATCAAGTCACAGACTCGCCACGAAATTTCGTATGTCCAGTCATTTACTGTAAGGCCGATCAAAGAATACTTGTGCTTTGAAAGCGCCTTTTGGATCGTTGTTTCAAAAAATATGATGTGCTGATGAAATATATCAGAGACAAAACTCCCCTGTGTCCAACAGCCAAGCTGATCAAAATTCCAATAATTTCGTTGTGAATCATCCAAGTGATTGTAAAAATCTATATTAAGGTCGAGCGTGTCAGCGTTCCATCCGGCATTGCGTGCGATTTGCGCAACAACAGCAACAGCATAAAAAGGGTTCATCACACCCCAAGCCGGCGCTCCTATAATGAGAAGATTTAGTTCGGTACTGTTTTTCATCATGCCGTAAGGTTCCTTTTAGTACACTTACTACGAAAGTCCACGAAGAAAGTTTCGCAATAACGTTTATATTTTATGAGGTCCTACACACAAGTTTGGAGCGCTTCAAGACGACTGTTTCCAAAGGCCGCAAATGTTGCTATTGTTTGCGAAGCACCGCAATAAATTCATCGTCTTGTTTCGACAGTAAGCAAAAGTCAAAGTCTATGCCGTGTGTATCTCGGAGAAAGATTAAGAAATCTTTAAATCCATCCATTTCCCAGCAGTGGAAGTGTATGCTATAACATTGCAGCATCAGATCATTGACCCGAGCATCAAAAGCAGGCCCTTGAGAATAGGTCCGCTGAAAGTGGGGCTCAACAAGGGATACCCATTCTACGTAATGGGATTTACGACTGTAGGCGACTCCCTGTTCATGATCTTTTATAAGATGGTGAAGCGGTGTCGTAAAACGGTCACGATCAAAAGTTTTACTTTTGCTGGGAACCGCGCAATAAAGGATCCCCCCAGTTCGCAATACTCGAAAGAATGCTTTTAAGGTCCCAATCGGATCTTCACAATGCTCAAGAAAGTGGTTTGCGATTATGAAGTCCTGGGAATTGTCTTCAAACGTCAATAATGTTTCGCCGTCATCGACAATATCAACGTCAACGAGATTGTACTGACAAAGTTCAGGATAGTGCTGATAAAGCCCGGGTTTATCCATGCGATCAACGTACCGTACGCTGGCACCATTTGGAATTGGCAAAGGATTATGAAGCGCACCCACCTCAATGCCGACACCAGTTAAAAATGCGGAAGCAATCGTGTTGCGGCCCATCTTCATAGTAGGTTGCTCCATATTTGGCGCTATTTCACTTGAAATGACCGCATGAATATTTTTAACCTTCTTTTCATCCTCAGATAGCAAAGACGTTAAAAGTTTAATTCTATACCCATATACACTCTTATAACCATGCTTTTCAAAAATCTCATACCGCGCTTCATTCTGTATTTTACTTCGGAGAGCCGAATCGGTAATCAGTGTTTTGAGTGCTTCGTACCACATTTCATCCTCATTTTTTACTCTAAAACCATTTTCTCCATTACGAATCAATGCGTAGCCATTTAAATCAGAAGCGACTGTAGCCAATCCAAGCGCGCTGTAATCAAGGAACTTCATTTCACTTTTGCAGCGATTGAATTCATTATCAATCAATGGCGCTATTCCGATATCAAAAGTCATTCCATTGCATATCCAATCCACAAAAGCCGGATATCCACTACCTATGGCTGGTGGCGGCTTTATGGTATTAAACCACTCCTCTCTGGCAGTATTTGATGAGATACCAATCAAGTTAATCTCAATGCTCTCTGAGAATTCTGTTTTTAGTTTTTTTAGTACGTTTTTAACCAACCCAAAGTCAGCATCATGTGTTTGCGTACCCATATACAATAATCGTACTGGATCTTTCCGTTCACGTTTTACCTCTGGCATTTTAGACTTTATCCACAGCTTGTCGTCTATATAGTTCGGTATGACCTGTGCACATGGATTTATCTGGCATACGTGTTTTTGTAATGTTTCAGTCGAAACCCACACTTCATCTGCTTCAAGCAGCCAACGCAAAACAGCGGCTGATTTCGACGCATATGTTAAATGCTCAGGATGATCTTCAGGCAGCGCTAATAGCAAATCATCAAGGTCGTAGACAATTCTAATATTATGTGCCTTACAGTGGGCTGCTATTTGATCAATAGCAGCAATCGACGTAACTGCCGTCCGATGACAAATCAGCACATCCGTCGCATAGTGCATCACCTGTTCAAAGGTTACCCATCGAAAATCAAACTTATCATTTCGCTCTCGACTCAAAGGAAGAATCAAGCGAATATACGCACATGGACTTGGCCGTGCACCGACATTTTCCATTAGTACCAGTGCCGTTATTTTGCCGGGCGTTCGAATATCTATGATTCCCTTAGCCGCAATATTTCTTCCAGCAGATAGATATTCACTATCATAAAATTCATTGTCTTTTATAGCAGTCGCTCCATCTGGTTCATTTTTCTGGGGTGGAATTGGTCCCGTTCGCGTGCTAAAATTATTTTTCCGCACCTCACATAATTTATCAACAAGCTGGGTACCTGAAATATTCCAATCCATTAGCCATGTCCATGGGCGTAATACTACTCTTTCAGTAAGCGCGCCCAAATTGGAAACCATGATCGGGCGTTTACTCTTCATGGCTGCAGTCAATGTATAGCTGTAGGTTTCCGGCCAACATGCCGGAAATAATATCAAGTGGGGATTTAATGTATTTATTTTATCTATCAATTCGTCATCCTTATAATAACCCGATTGAGAAAAAAGGGTGCTGGAGACTGGGGGCAGCTCATTTTCTGCATACCCAATAAGCTGGAATTGCAGAGGGGCCCTATTTTTATCTGCCGCTAATAATGCATCAGCAATTAAATAAAAACCTTTATGCCTTGCAAGAACACCGAGGATTGCAATTCGCAGCGGCTCATTTTCATTTAGTACTGGCAAGCTAATATCTAAGTAGCTATCGCCCGAGTCTTTTTCATGTGGCACTACTCGAAAAACGGCATTAGGGAAATATCGCCTGCAACGTTGTGCGACATCATTACTCGGACATATAACGACTGAAGCATCATTAAAGAGCCAGGCATGGCTTTCACGCCACCAAACAATGTCACTCGCGCCGTTAGGGTAATCCGACGAGAGACAGTGATTACATGTATCTGGCTCAGGCTCACCGCAGTAGTTTTTCCCGGGTGGCATCAAGTTGATACGTGGACAAATTAACATGTAATCATGAACTGTTAAGTAAAAGGGGACAGACAACTTTTCAACCAGTCTCTGAAGATCAAATGAGAAGCCGAAAATATGATGAATGTGTACTAGCGACACCCCGAAAGACTGTATTAACGAAACCAGAAAATCCAAATCTAAACTTGCTACCGGCAAATGAATGTCCAGTGAGTCGGCAGTATCTGCTGAATGAATCCGTAATGCTGTTTCCCCAGCCTCCACGAACGGGGGGGTCATCAGCAGCAGTTTTGCGTTGCCATAATAATTTTGACACAATTCTTTTACATATTTTTCAGTACCTCCGCCAAGTGCATGAAGGATGTGCAGCACGACCGGAATATTACTCTTCCTGAAACGCGCAGCAGTGGCGGCAATTCTTAAAGGATATGCCTCATTCTTCGCAACATGTTTTGCTACGTCGGTCTCATAATATGGGTATCGCTTACGCAATATTTTCATTGCTTGTTCTTTTCTCGGATAACTCACTTCTCGAAAGCTAACCTCTCCTTCATGAAAAACAAAAGTGTCGGCAGCCAGCAAATGTTTCCATCCCTTGGCACTTGCTCTCAAACAGAAATCGTTTTCTTCTCCATATCCCTTTTCAAAAGCTTCGACATCAAATAAACCAACTTCATTCAAGCAATCTCTGCGAATATACATACAGAATCCGATCGCTGTCGGAATCTCGATGTTCTGCCCCATGTTAGCAATAGCGAAAGCTGCATCCAAACTTCCCACGCTTTCTCCAGCTGGCAATTCCTGCATCCCAACTAATGTCGGGTAACTGCAAATTGTGGCATTGTTTGAAAATGGTGTTACACTACCGACCTTTGATCCAGAATAGGCCTGTGCCTTTAATCTATCAAGCCAATCGTTGGCAACTTCTGTGTCATTATTCAATAGTAAAACATCATTTTTATCAGACAACGTTATCCCTCGATTCACAGTTGCCGTGAATCCTAAGTTCGTGACATTCTCAAGAACAATTACTCGTTGAGATAAAGGCAAACTCCGCAGATATTCCGCAAGCTCAACATCAGGACTCTCATCGTTAATAATGATCAAACGAAATGGCGTTTTCACTGGTGCATTAATCACGCTATTAATGCAGCGTCGTGTTTGCTCTATGCCTCGATAGACTGGAATAACGACATCAACCACGCCATGAGGAACCATTCCTCGGTCTGATTTTTCAGTATGCGCAGGCAGCATCAGAACCCGATCTACTCCCTCAAACGCAAATCCTTGAATGTCTGATAATGGTGGGGCATTTGTTGCCCTGCGTGACAGCCAATATTCATAGGACGGTACCCCACGATAGACTAGGGAAAGGTGTTTGAAACAGAATTCCTCAATCAGCTTTCTTTGTCTTGGTGAAAACGGCAAACAGTTATAACAAAAACTGATTATGCCAAAAAAAACCCGTCTTATAGAACGACGAGCAATTCTTATAATGTACTGCGCTTTACTGATATTGGGGGGCAGGATAAGATCAGGCGTTGGCTGACGACCTTCTGCCTTGCCGAATTTCACATAATGCTCATAAGGATCGAGCCCGCTCATTGCAACATCCGGGTTTTGTTTCAGATACCAAGCTGCGTCAAAATGATAAATAAATTTTTTAATTATAGCGCCTACTACCCTTAATGGCCTCGTTAAACGCCAGGAATAACTCGACGTTAGCGCATCAATCGTTCGATGTGTTGCAGCACTTTCTTTTTGCACTACCACGATTTGCTGATTCCTGATCGTCAAATCCCTTTCTATATTCCTTGCCCTATCACTGAGGCGGGCAATCTGCTCATCACGCTCAGTGAGGGTGTGACTGAGGCGAGCAATCTGCTCATCACGTCCGGCTGCATCCTGGCCTAGCTCGACGATCTGTCTGTCTCGCTCGGATACCATCTGGTTGATGGTGGTGAGCTGCTCATCACGCTCCAGCACGACCTGGTTGATGCTGGTGAGCTGCTTGTCACGCTCAATGATGATATTATTTAGGCTGGCGATCTGCTCATCACGTTCAGCCACAGCTTGGTTGAAGTTTGCGATCTGGCTATCACTTCCGGCTGCAGCCTGGCCGAGTTCGACGATCTGACTGTCTCGCTCGGATACCATCTGGTTGAGGCTGACGATCTCCTCATCTTGACGCGTCATATAACGCAATGCAGGATAGATTTTCTTAAGATGTGCAGTCGCCCGTGCAAGACAATTCTTGACTTCGGCTGAATCAAAATGCAATGTGTCATTGGCTACTTGCAGCAACGTTCCATATACCTCGATCACTATCGCCGGAACACTAGGATCAAGCATTAGATCTTCATTCTGATAGCGTGTATGTCGTAATCGCTCTTCCAGAAATTCGCGTTTGAATTTTTGCAGTTCATCGGGATCGATACCGTCTTCGAGCCCAAGCGCCTGGGCGATTCTCAAGATTTCAACGGACGGGTCATCCATAAGTCGGTCATAATCAACGAGGATTTTTGGGCTTCCGGCTGTATCAAGAATGTTTGCTAAAACGTGAGTCAGCCATAGATAGTGAGACTTTTCTTCCGCAATTTTGTTGCGCGTGGCAAGCGATTTCGCGACGCTCAAGGGATTGCGAATTGCAATGACGTAATCGACTTCGAATTGACAATGGTCAAAGACCTCTTGCCAGAACGGTAGCAGTTTCGCCATACGCGGATCTTTCATGCCAAACGCATTGATTAACTTTGTTTTCTCGTTCAATAGTTCGATAGCTCTCAGCCTGAATGCGGCAAGTTTTTCGCTCTTCAATTCATCGCGAGGAATGGATATTAATGTATGCCAATCTTGAGATAGGAACTGGAGCAGTTCAATATTAAGTTTATTGAGATCGAGGTCTTCCCAGAATCCCTTTTCGTTGTCGGCGGCAGGAGGTATGAAATTGTCGCCTAACTCCACGCCCAGTACCTTAAGCCCGCGAGTCACGGCGCTTGTGCCGCTGCGATGCATACCAAGAACAACAATCAATTTATTCTTTCTTATCATTTTACTTCACTTCTATCTTGCTCATGTAGTAGGGTAAGTTCTGGATTGCAACTAAAATCAACGATTCCCGTCGCCAGGTTTTCTTCATCAGGCAGTACCCTAAACATAGCAACATCAATCCATCGGTGCATAAAGGTTTCACTGCCAGCCAAATCTCCAAGAACACCAGCATTCAGGAAATACACGCCTGGATTTAAGGAGCATTTGAAACTGAATTCTACTCGATAGATCGACCCCTTCTCAACGTAGGTGAGGGCATCTCTGGGGGAATTTGCTGATGCACCACCCCCCAGCTCAAGCCCCGACGTGGTTTTTACGAGCATTCCAAAGCGAACATTGCTGGCGTTTTTGGCAAACTTAACTGTATAAACGTATCGATACGTTCTGCTCCGAATCAGATTGTTAACCTGTTCACCCGCCATGGTCAACACGGCAGGCAATTCAATATAGACCCCGTGCGATTCGTATTCAATGGTACTGATAGGCTTGAGATTTGGGTCAAAACTTTCTTTCAGTTCATGCGTGTTCTCAATCAAAGCGCGTTCTTCGTGCTCCAAGTCTTTTACAGTACTGACAGGTACCACAGCGTGTTCATCCTCTCGGCGAATATTCTCCCGAATGGCTGCTTGTTTGTCCGCAGGTGCATAAAGCAGCTTCTGGTAACGCCCCACGATTTTTTTGGGCGCGCCAATGGCCAGCTTCTCGCCCGCGTCCATCAACACTGCCTGGTCGCAGAGTTCGATGATGGTTCCGCCTGAATGCGACACAAAAAGGATTGTCGCGCCATTTGAGCGTATTGCTTCAATGCGGGAAAAACACTTCCGCTGAAAGCGCTCATCACCAACAGAAAGCGCTTCATCGACGATCAGGATGTCAGGATCCACATTGATCGCAGCCGCAAATGCGAGGCGCACGTACATCCCGCTGGAATAGGTTTTTACGGGCTGATGAACATAGTCTCCGATGTCAGCAAACGATAAAATAGCATCAAGTTTATTGTCAATATCTTCTTTTTTAAAACCCATAATAGTGCCACTGAAATAGATATTCTCTATCCCCGTCAACTCTGGGTTAAACCCTGTTCCTAGCTCAAGCAACGCTGCAGTGGTACCTTTTACCATGACGCCGCCACTCGTTGGCGTTAGAACCCCTGTTATAATTTTTAAAAGCGTTGATTTCCCTGAGCCGTTTCTGCCGACTATGCCGACTGTTTCTCCCTTCCTTATTTCAAAGCTTACATTATTAAGTGCATAAAAATCTTGGTGATACTTTATCTTAAAAGGATTAATTGATTCTTTAAAACGATCTATATGTTTATCATAAAGCCGGTAAATTTTAGTTACATTTTCCACCCTGAGTGAGATGTCCCGAGTTTCTTGATGATAAGTTTGAATTGAATGTTTTAAATCAGCTGAAGGCTCAGTTGTCATCTGAAAAACACCACATTATTTTTTGTATTGGACAGGCGTACGTCAGTCCTGCCTCGGAATAAATTAGGCTATAGGACATCAGCGAAGTGAGGTCTGAGCTTTAAAAATAAAATTGCACCGATCACAAAAACACCCAAAGTAAATATCCAAAAATAGAGCGCATGCTCAGAATGCTCCCAAAACCATGTCTGTGACATAAAACTGTTCCGGTATCCTTGAATGATGTAAAATGCAGGGTTAAAAGAAATCAAGTTGTGATACTTTTCCGGCACCGTTTTAATGTTCCAGAAAATGGGGGTCGCCCAAAAGCCAATCTGCATCAGCATGGCGACTATCTGGCCGGTATCTTTTATGAAAACCGTCAAAGATGACGTAATCCAGGACAGCCCGCATACCAGTATCATAGTAGAACATAAATAATAA
>Ga0172375_10005000_pt1 | contig 19350 bp, 22 predicted proteins | sample LakKiv1m_FD_114537 | JGI IMG/M metagenome (GOLD analysis project Ga0172375, IMG submission 114537) | Freshwater microbial communities from Kabuno Bay, South-Kivu, Congo - kab_092012_11.1m | ecosystem: Environmental > Aquatic > Freshwater > Lake | place: Democratic Republic of the Congo...
TAACGATTATATAAAAAAGATGAAATCTATATCTCTAGTTGAAAAAAAGATGAAAAGAATGAAAAATATAGAAGTAGTTGGTTTTGGGGGATACCTTGATGCAACTGCTTTTATTATGAAAAATTTTGCAGAAGATCAAGAAACTAAAAAGAGGAGATTATTGAGATATAATGTAGATAGAAAAAGATTAAGAAATTTATTTATTAAAAATAAGCCAACTAGGGGTTTTATATTCCTTACGCATCTAACACCTTATAGAATATTAGATAAAGTAAAGTTTAAACAAGGCCCTATGAATGGAAAACATGTTGGCTGGAAGCCATATAATGAGATAATTAAAAAATATTCCCCTTCTTTGCTTGTCTGTGGCCATATGCATGAAAATCAAGGTATATGTAAATTTAGAAATACGACAATAGTTAACCCTGGTTCTGCTGCAGAAGGAAAGCTTGCTATAATTAATTTTGATGAGAAAAATAAAAAGGTTTTGGATGCGGAGTTTATCAAATAGCAATTAAATTAATAAATCCACTTAATTATACTAAAACATGGTACTAGAACTTTATAATACATTAACAAGAAAGATAGAAAAATTTAAACCAATTAAGAAAGGAGAAGTAGGAATGTATGTTTGTGGACCAACTGTTAATGGGGTTCCCCATTTAGGGCACGCAAGACAACAAGTTACTTTTGATATACTAAGAAGAGTTTTAAGGTTTAATGGATTTAAAGTAAAATTTGTTTCAAATATAACTGATGTTGATGATAAAATAATAAATAAAGCAAATGAATTAAAAAGAGATATAAAAGAGTTTACAGAAGAAAATCTTAAAGCACATTTAGAAGATTATAGAAGTCTTAATGTTGAAAAACCAGATGTTCAACCCAGGGCAACACAATATATAAAACAAATGATAGAACTCATAAAGATTCTTGAAAAGAAAGGTTATGCTTATGTTATTTCTAAAGATGGAGTCTATTTTGAGATTTCTAAATTCAAGAATTATGGACAATTATCTCATCAAAGTATTGAAGATTTAAAAGCTGGTGCAAGGGTTGAAGTAAAAGATGAGAAAAAAGGTAAGAATGATTTTGCATTATGGAAGTTTGCTAAAGAAAATGAACCTTCTTGGGATTCTCCTTGGGGAAAAGGAAGACCTGGCTGGCATATTGAATGTTCTGCAATGTCAAAAGAGAATCTAGGAATTCCTTTTGATATACATGGGGGAGGACAAGACCTAATATTTCCTCATCATGAAGATGAATTAGCACAATCAGAAGCTGCCTTTGATAAAAAACTTGTTAATTATTGGGTGCATAATGGTATGGTTAATGTGGAGAATGTTAAAATGAGTAAAAGTTTAGGAAATTACAAAACAATTAAAGATTTATTAAAAGATTATTCTGGTTTAATAATAAGATTTTTTGTCTTATCAAACCATTATAGGATGCCAATTGATTTTTCTAAGATGGCCTTAGAAGGAGCAAAGAATTCTTATGAAAGACTGAAAAATATTATCTCAGAGATAAAAGATGATGGAAAAGAAAATGAAAGATATCTAAAAGATTTTGAGAAAGCAATAAATGATGACTTAAATATACCAAAGGCGCTGGCTGTTCTTTGGGAGTTAATTAGAGATGAAAAAGCAGAAGGTAAAATGAAAACAATTGAAAAAATGGATTCTGTTTTTGGATTAGATTTATTAAAAAAAGAAAAAATTCATATTCCTGAGGAAATTAAGAAAATTGCTCAAGAGCGTGAAAAAGTGAGAAAAGAGAAGAATTGGAAAGAATCAGACAGAATGAGAGAAGAGTTAAAAAAATATGGCTGGGAAGTTTTAGATAAAAAAGAAGGTTACGATTTAAAGAGAATATGAGAGAATATATTTATTATTCTAAAACAGCAGTTACAACTGGAAATTTTGATACTTCCAATTTAATGAAAGCTGGTAGAATGGATATTACCTGTAATGTGATTATCTCTGTTTTCTTTTTGTCCCATGCAGTAAGGCAAGATGTTAAATTGCATTTAATATTTGATGGCCCGCCAAATAACCCTGTACATTTGATTTTTGAGTATGATAAAGATATGCCTATTTCTAAAAAAGATGTGGCGGGATTAATAAAAAGAATGTTATATAAATTACCAAAAGAAGCAGGAGAGATAAGACAAGTATGCCCTGGTTGTTCTATTGAAAGAAAAGGTTTTGAGACATTGATTAAAGAATTAGATAAAGATGGGAAAAATGTATTCATACTTGAGGAAAGAGGGAAAGATATAAGAGAAATAAAAATTAAAGGAAATGAAGTATTTATTATAGGTGACCAAGATGGATTTCCTAGTGACAAGAGAAAATTTCTAAAACAAATAGACAAGCTATCTGTTGGGCCCAAAGTTTACTTTGCTTCTCAAGTTGTAACTATAATCAATAATGAATTAGATAGACAGATTGATAGTAAAGTCACTAACATAAATGAAGAAGTTACTCTATAACTATCTCCATTTAGATTTTCTTTCTTCTTTTTCCCTTAAATGCTTAAGATATCTTATCTCATAGTCTTCTAATCCTAACTCATAAAGAGTTTCAAACTCTTTTTTTGTTTCATATTTCTCAAGTTCTAATCTTTGTTTGTACATTTTTACCTCCTTTTTTTAATTAATTGTGAACTCGCCTAAACGGCGAGTTTGTTTAATCAAATGAATTAAAATATCTTAGATTCTTACTTATAAGTTGTTTGTGAAAATATAATAAAGAAGCTAAATATGGGGTCCAAATTCACAATGTTTTTAAAGGATTTTTTGCTTTTTTAGCAATGGGCTTTGTTCTTACTCCTGACTGGTTTAAAGGGAATGATGTTTTAATAGGCATATTTAGTTTTTTAGTATTAACTACCTTCTTTATACTTTGCATTAAAAGTTATAAGATATCTAAAAAGAAAAAGAATTTTTTTTACTTGGGTTTGGGATTTTTAGCAATAGCAATTGCACAGTTAGCAGCAATAATGACTAAAGTTATTCTTTATTATGATACGACATTTACTCAACAAGTCGGTCAGATGATAGTTACTTATCATATAATAAGTGGCACAGATATATTTTATAACACTGGTTTCTTTTTTCACAAATTATTAACGCTTTTAGGGATTTTTATCTTATACAAAATATCTGAAAAAGATAAAAAACCAAGAGATCTCATTATAGCAGGTTACTTTTTGTTAATCTCTGCTTTAGCTGGATCATTAGTATATTACATTTACCATCTTACTATGGTCATATTTCTTATTCTTATAATTGACAATTACTACAAAATTTATAAGAAAACTAAGAATACAAATACTGGAATATTAATCGGGGCATTTACAACCCTTGCCTGTGCTCATTTTATATTCTTACTTTCTAAAATAGGAACACTATTTGTAATTGCAGATGTTATTGAATTAGCAAGTTATATAATCTTGCTCTTTCTTATAATAAGAATCTTAAAGTTTAATGATTAAAATGGAAAGCAAAAGAAGTAGAAATGAGATAATATTTGATATGCTTAGAGTTATCTCAGAGAAAGGGGGGAAGATAAAGCCAACCCATTTAATGTATAAGGCAAACCTATCACATAATCAGATGAAAGCATACTTGGATGAGCTTAAACAAAAAAATCTTATAGATTACTTAGACGAATCTAGAAGAAAAATGATTATATTATCAAAAAAGGGACAAGAATTCTTTCTGAAATATAGACAAATGAAACAGTTTGAGAAGACATTTGGGTTATAAGTAAATGAAATAATTGTAAAAACAATGTTTTTGTTATATAAATAAAGTATTTAAATTCTGTTTACATCTATAAAATATGAAAAAAAGAGCGGTTAAACATAAATCAATAAAAAAGAAGTTATATCTTAGCGAATATAAGATTAGAAGGAATGTAGAGGATATAAACTCTAAAGAAGATAAAATTGGTTACTTAAAAACAATACTTAGTAATCCTAAATTATTAAAAATAAAAACATTTAGGTGGGCTAATGAACAATTAGGTAGGTTATATGTTGAATTAGAAGATATTAGCAATGCTGCTAAAGCTTTCAAAAATGCAAAGGATAAAATTATGGCCAGAAGATGTAATAGTGCAAGTAGAACATTCACAAAAAGTGATGAAAAGAAAATTGTTGAATTAGAAAATAGACTAAAATCTGTTTATAATAGCAAGCTATAAAAACATAAAAAACTCTTGATTAAAATGAAAAAAGCAGTTAAAATAGTTATTAGGGGGACAGTGCAAGGCGTCTTCTTCAGAAATTTTATAAAGGATAATGCAGATAAACTAAATCTCAAAGGCTTTTCGAGAAATTTAGATAATGGGGATGTTGAAGTTGTTGTTGAAGGCAATATGGAAGAAGTAAACAAGTTAGTTGAGATATGCAAACAAGGACCAAAATTTGCAAGTATTAAAGATATAAAAGTAGAAGAAGGAAAGTTTTCTGGAGAGTTTAAAGAATTTAAGATTTTAAGGATGTAATATGGCAAGAGAAGATGAAATAACAAAAGAAAGATTGAAGAAGATTGAAGAAATGAGAAAGTTGAAGATAGAACCATATGCCTACAGATTTGATGTGAAAGATAAATGTTCTAATCTACAAGAAAAACATAAAAAACTTGAAAACGAAAAGTTTGCTGAAAAAACAAGTGTTTCTGGTAGGGTCTTATCAATAAGAGATTTGGGTAAAATTGCTTTCTTGGTCTTGCAAGATGCTAGCGGGAAAATACAAGTTGTCCTACAAGAAGGAGAAACTGACAAAAAACAAATTGAATTCTTTAAAAAATTTGTTGATTCTGGAGATATAATTGGTGTTAACGGAAAGGTTTTCAGAACAAAAAGAGGAGAACTTTCTATATTGGTTGAGAAAATTGAAATATTAACTAAATCTATAAAACCAATTCCAGATAATTTTTACGGATTAAAGGATGATGAAGAAAGATATAGAAAAAGGTATTTAGATATAATATTAAATCCAGAAGTTAGAGAATTATTCTTAAAGAAAGCTAAATTTTGGATGACAATTAGAAGTTTTCTTTTAAGTAATGGATTTATGGAAGTTGAAACGCCTGTTTTAGAAAATTCTGCAGGAGGGGCAAGCGCAACCCCTTTTTCGACACACCATAATGCAATGGATATAGATGTTTATTTAAGAATTTCAATGGGGGAATTGTGGCAAAAAAAATTGATGGTTGCTGGTTTTGAAAAAACATTTGAAATTGGTAGACAGTTTAGAAATGAAGGAATGGATATGGAACATTTACAAGACTATAGTCAGATGGAATTTTATTGGGCTTATGCTGATTATAAAGAGGGGATGAAATTGGTAGAAGAAATGTACAAAAAAGTTGCTTTAGAAGTTTTGGGAACATTAAAGTTTAAGACACATGGTTATGATGTTGATCTTGAAAAGAAGTGGGATTTATATGATTATGAAAAATTGATTAAAGAAAAAACAGGTATTAACATTTATAAGGACGATGAAAAAAAGATGAGAAAGAAATTGGATGAAATAAAAATGGAGTACGATAAAAGAGTAGATAAATGGAGATTAGTAGATATTTTATGGAAATATTGTAGAAAACAATTATCTGGCCCGGGTTTTTTGATAAATCAACCTGTAGAAGTTTCTCCCTTAGCAAAAAGATCAAGAGAAGATAACAAAAAAGTAGAACAATTTCAGATAATAATTGCTGGAAGTGAAGTTGGAAATGGTTATTCTGAATTAAACGACCCGATTGATCAAGAAGAGAGATTTAAGAAACAACAAGAGATGAAAGAAAAAGGAGATATGGAAAGCATGTCACATGATAAGGAATTTGTAGAGGCTTTAATGTATGGTATGCCCCCTACTTGTGGATTTGGTGTTTCTGAGAGATTATTTTCTTACTTAATGGACAAACCAATTAGAGAGTGTGTTATTTTCCCTTTAATGAAACCATTAGAAAATAAAGAAAAAAAGTAAGATGATACTCGATAGAATTCTAGCATTGAATTATGGTTTCATAGAGAGCTTTGGATATTTCTTTGTATTTCTTGCAGCATTTTTAGAATCAACCCCTGTAATTGGTTTTTTTGTGCCTGGAGCACTGATAGTTTTTTTAGGAGGGTTCTTTGTAAAATTCTTAGGACATGAAACTATTAGTTTTAGTGCTGTACTTTTATTTGCTGCTCTTGGATCTATCTTAGGCGATCTAGCAGGATATATAGTTGGCAGAAATTTTGAAAAAAAGTTCATACATAAATGTGGTAAGTATGTATTACTAAGAACAGAGCACATTAAAAAAACTTTTGAGTTAACAGAAAACCATACAGGTAAGGTCCTGATATTAGGTAGATTGAATTCTATCACCCGATCTTTTGCTCCTTTTATAGCAGGAATAAATAAAGTAAATTTTTGGAAATTCATGTTATTTAATCTAATTGGGGGGATACTGTGGGCATTCTTATTTATTTCATTGGGATACTTATTTGGCCATAATTATAAATTTGCAAAAAGCTTTGAGCTCGTTATCTTGATTGCGACAAGTTTATTAATATTCGTTATATATTTATATTATTATATAATCTCATTAAGAAAAGAGTTTAAGTATAAAAATGGCACTAATAGTAAAAAGTAATATAAGAGAATTTACTGATATGCAAGTATCTGAAGAGTTTGAACAAGAACTTGAGAGAAAAGCAGAAGAGATGATAAAGAAAGCAGAAGAAAGAGCTAAAGCAAATTCAAGAAGAACTTTGTTTAAAAGAGACTTGTAAATAGATTTAAATAGTATTCGTCTTTTAGATAAATATGAAAGAAGTGATAAAAGAGTTTAAAGAATTTTTAAAAGAATATAAAGTTATAGGTTTAGCAATAGCATTTATTATGGGTGTCGCTGCAACAACTCTTGTTAAGTCTTTAGTTGATAATGTTGTTATGCCTCTTCTTACTCTATTTATTCCTGGGGGAATGTGGCAAACAGCTAGTTGGCATATATGGAAGTTTGTAATTGGTTGGGGTCCTTTTTTATCAGCATTAATTAATTTTATAATTATTGCATGGGTTGTATTTTTAGTTGCTAAGTACGTTTTAAAAGAAGAAAAAGTTAGTAAAAAGTAGATTACAAAGATTTTTATATTTCTAATTTAATTTGTTTTTATAAGAAAGAGAAAACATGTCAAATAAATCTAAAGGAAGCAATGCAGAAAGAGAGTTATATTATATGTTTACAGACGCGTGTTTTCGTGCTGTCCGTGTCGCAGGAAGTGGTGTAATGGAGAATACGTCGTGTGATTTGATTGCAGGCAAACCTGGAAAAAAGTATGCAATTGAATGTAAGTCTTGTAAGGGAACTTCAAAATATATAACAAAAACCCAGATAGAAGAATTTATGGTTTTTTCAGAGGTATTTGGGTTGACACCAATTGTTGCTGTGAGATTTAATCATCATGGTTGGTTTTTTCTCTCTCCTAAGGAATTAGAAGACTCTGGGAAAAACTGGTGTGTTAATCTAAAGTTAGCTAAAGAAATAGGGAAGAGGTTTGCTCAGATGTTCTTAGATTCAAAAAAGAGCAATGATTTAGAAGTTTATGATGAACTTATGAAAGAAGGTTAAAAATATAAATAAGTCATACCTTTATTTTTAATGAGGTCTTACATATACCTTATATTAATTATAATTCTTTGTAGTATTTCAAATGCTCTTGAAGTTAACTTTTCATGTCCTTGTGAAGTAAATGAGAACCAGGAATTTTTATGCAATATAAAGGTTGAGACAAATATAAGTTATGATATTAAAGTTGATATTCTAAATAATGAAACAAGATTATCTAGAATCTGGGATAATCTGTGGAAGTCAAGTAATTATTATATAACTAATTTTACTTCAGGTAATGAAGAAAAACAAGTTAAGCTTATAATAGAAAACTATTCTGGAAATGCTTCTGGAAATCTGAAATTAAGAAAAACAGGAAAAACGACAATTGATTACACTTCTAATTTTTCTATTTATGTTAAAGGGGCATCTAAAGGTGAAGCAAATAATTCTCTAGATAATCCCTCTATACAAAATTATTCATATCTTAAAAAGAATCTTTCATTAGAAATAGAAGATATAGATAAAGTTGAAGGATATTTATTTAAGATAAAGATATCTGCTTATAACTTAGAAAGTAAAAATTATGACTTTAAAGTTTATATTGAAGATAAAGAAAAGATAATCTCAGATATTTACGATGAAAATTTAAGCAAGTGGGTCTCTGGAAATTATTATTTGAATGATTATTATGTAAATCAAAACATTTCAAAAACATTTGATATAAAGTTAAAAGAAAGCTATAAAAACATCAATGGAAACGTTCTCTTATTAGTTAAGATAAGAGAAAATGGAAAAACAAGTATTATCCTAAGTGATAATAGAACAATTAAACTTAATCTAAAAGAGATAACTGAAAATAAGTCAGAAATTCAACCAGTTAATAATTTAAGTTATACTGAAAACGAAAACATTATAAAGCTAAATTCAAATGAATATCCAGAGGAAAAAACAATATACAAATCAAGTAATGAGAAGATAAAAGAAAATCTTTTGATTGGTTTTTGCATCTTTCTTATTATTGTTATTATTGTATTATTAATAAGATGACACAAAAAATAAGAGCATTGATGATAGTTGAAGTAGCTGGAAGACCTCCAGAACATGTAAAAGAAGCTTTAATAAATCATGTAAATACAATAAAAAACTACAAGGGCGTTGAAATAATTTCTTCATGTCCAAGTGAACCAAAAAAGATAGAAGGCACAGAGGAAATGTATTCGTGTTTTTCTGAAGTAGAAATTGAAGTAGAAACTTTTCTTAGACTTACAGAGCTAATATTCGATTTTATGCCTTCTTCTATTGAAATAATTTCTCCGAATGAAGTTGGATTTAATAGTTCAGATGCAACTTCTCTACTAAATACATTGGCTGGAAGATTATACAAATATGATGATGTTGCAAGGATCGCCCAAATGCAAGTTAAGCAAATGGCTATGAAAATGCAAGAAAATAATCAAACAGCACAAAAACCACAGAATTCTGGACTAGTTATTAAGACAAATGTTTCTTCTAGTGAAAATAAAGCTGAAGGTAAGATAGATAAGAAAGTTGTTAAAAATAAGAAGAAAAAGAAGTAAAATTAACTTCTAGTTAAATTTCCTGAGACTCTTTTTTCATAAGTATCTGTCTTTTCAGAGATTATTTTTTCTGCTGATTTTGGTTTAACTATCTTGGATTTTTTATATAAATAATATCCTCCCCCGCCCAAGGCTGCTAATATCACTAAACCTATTAACCATGTTAAACTTGAGCCTGGTTCTTGTTTTTTATCACAAATACCTTCAACACAACACGGTCCTTCTAAAGAAAATTCAATATTGCCTGTACAATACTGTCCAATCTCACAAATTCCTCCTCTTAAACGAGAACAAGAAGGCGTAGAATTAGTAATTTCTATGCTAATATTCTCTATAGAAGTGTTTTCAGAAAATATATACATTTCTACAGGTATTATTATAATTCCCTTGAGTTTATTTTCCTCAAAATTAATAGTTAAGTTATCTTTAAAAAAGCCCTGGTTAGTTGAATAAAAAGAAATATTTATTGCTAGACTACCTGATCCGGGTATATTATTTTTATAATCTCCTAATGTTATTAATTGGCTAGATTTTGTTATCTTTAAATTTGATATATTATTATTTGCAAAATTAAATAATTCTAAAGTATCTTGGATTCTTTGATTTTCTTTTGATTTTACTTGGAATATTAAATGGTTTGCTCTTAAGTTTGTTTGATTATTTGACTCATTCTGTTTGATATTGCTTGTATATATTATTGGGATAGTAAATTTATCATACGCATCTATACCAAGATTAGAAAAAAGACTTGTCACATTAAATAATAATATTTTTTCTGGTCTTCCGGGAAATAATTCTAATTTTTTAGAACTCTCTTTGTTTTCTAGATTATAACTAATATTAAATGGCATATTACCCTTATTTTCTAATATTAACTCTGGAGTCTTAGAAGTAAATAAAACCCCGGGTCTTACTGAAAGTATTTTTGTATATGTCAAATTATTAATTTTTATTAATTTCTCTTCTATTGAAAGTTGTTTTTCTATATCTAAAGACCTCAATGTGCCCTCAATATTCTTATAAAGAATATTTGATATTTTTAATGTTAAATTTCCTCTTTTTGATAAATATGCAGAGATATAATAAGTATTATTGTAACTAAATAAATCAAAATCAATATAGGTTTCTCTTCTTCCTTCATAAAATTTAATATTACTATCTAATATTTTGCTAGAAAATTCACCTGATTCTACTTTTATTTCTCCTATTAATGTTTCTCCTGGTTGAAAGCTATCTTTTTGTAAAACTAATACAGGTTCTGCTTTTACGAAAGTTAAAGCTAGAATAATTAAAAATATCAAAAATATCCTCTTTTTCATTAATGTTTAAAGAATATGGGTATTTTAAATTTAATCATTCTCAACTCTTGGAGCAAGAATAAAACCAATACCTGTTAAATCTCCAGGATAGTCTAATCTTAAAGGATAGTCATCTGAAAAGGAAATATTGACTTTATCTGATACTTTTGAGGCTTTTATGAACTTTGATAGATATTCTAAAGAGTACTTTGATTTACCCATCCCTTGTATTTTTGCTTCGTCTCCTGAAAATTCGGTTCTTGAAGAGTTTAGCGCACCTACACCTTCTAAAATGAAAAAATCGTTCGCTGCAATAAAAGAAGCAGAGTCAGCAACAATAGAACAATCTTCAACACCTTTTACAAAATGATCTGAAGATATCTCAATCTTGCAGTTAAAAGTTAATTTTGGTTCTTCTTTTTCTTCTCCTTCTATATCTATCAAAGAAAGTTGGAAAATTCTTTTAACTTTATCAAATATTGTGATCTTTAATTGGTTCTCATCTTGTTCAAAAACAATACTTGAAGAGCTTGAAGCCCTCCTTAATATCATTTTTAAATCAGAAAGATTCACACCCCATACTTCGTTTCCTTGCTCATATTGGGAAAAACTAGATTTTGGCATTTTAAATATAACCATTGCTACATTAGCTGGATCAACTGCTACAATTGATAGCCCATCTTCTGTAAGTTTTATTCTAACTTCATTAACAATTTCAGAAATAACAGATATAGCATCTGCAAGTATCTTGGGATTTTCTAATTTTAAGATCATACTTGTTTTTATTTGTAAGGATATTTAAAGATTGTTGTGATTGAGTTAAAGGTTGGAAGAATTTATTAATTGCTCTTGTTTTGAATTTATATGACTAATCAAGAAGAACAAGAGAACATAGAAAGGCAAGCTAAAATAGATAAAATCATGCAAGTAGGTTTCTCATATTATGCAAGAAAAGATGTACAACAAGCAATATTTGAATTTTGTAAGAATCGGGAAACTGTACCTAGATATTTTGAAGGTTTTGGTAAAAGACCAGATATGTTAGATTATCCTAATGATATATTCTCTTATGCTAAAAAGGGTGCAACTAGCTTTCATTGCTCTGAAGAATTGTGGGAAAATCCATTAGATATTATAACTGGTATGTCTCCGGAACATGCAAATGAGAAAAGAATTGGGTGGGATTTTCTAATTGATATTGATTCTAAATATCTAGATTATTCAAAAATTGCTGCAGAACTAATGGTTAAGGCATTAGAATATCATGGAATAAAAAATATTGGAATAAAGTTTTCAGGATCAAAGGGATTACATATAATTATTCCGTGGGCAGCATTTCCTAAAGAGTACAATGGTCAAAAGACAAGTGAAAAGTTTCCGGAATGGCCAAGAATAATTGCAAATTACTTACAAGAAATGATCCATGATAACCTAACTGAAAAGATATTTGCTCTTTCAAGTTCTCGGGATTTAGAAGACAAAGGAAAAGAAATATTTGAAATTAAGTGTAAAATCTGTAATTCTTTAGCAACCAATACAAAGATGACTAAATATAAGTGTAAAAGTAATCGTTGCAAATCTGAAATGACTAGTCTTAAGGCAAATAGAAATATATTGAGATGTCCTTCATGTAAGGGAGATATGGAAAAGATCTCTGAAGAAGATATTTATTTATGCGAAAAATGTAAGCTTAATTCAAATAAAAACCCTGAGAAATTCGAAAAAAAGGCAACTGTTAAAGAGTTAATAGATTCTGTAGATATTGTATTAGTAGCTTCTCGCCATTTATTCCGTGTTCCTTATTCATTACATGAAAAAACAAGACTTGCTTCGATTGTTATTGATAAAGAAGAAATTCCTAACTTTTCTCCTTTAATGGCAGATCCTTTAAAAGTTAAGATAAAAAACTTCTGTCCCTGTGCTATAGAAGGAGAAGCTTCTGAATTACTTGCACAAGCATTAGATTGGCAACAGAAAAAAGTTAAAAAAATCGAAAGAGAGTTTACTGGCGATAGTATAAATGTTAAAGATTTAAAAATAAAAGAAGAATACTTCCCGGATTGCATTAAAAAGATTTTAAGTGGAATTAAACAAGATGGGAGAAAACGTGCTTTATTTGTTTTACTCTCTTTTTTAAGAAGTCTAGAAATGCCTCGCCAATATATTGAAGAGAGGATAGATGATTGGAACAAAAAAAATTATAAGCCCCTACAAGAAGGGTACATAAGAAGCCAAATTGATTGGTTTGAAAAAAATAAGATCTTGCCTCCTAATTGTGGAAGTCATTATTATAAGGAACTGGGGATCTCTTGTAATTGTGGAGAAAAAAATCCATTAAGTTATACAATTAAAAAAGCATTAAAAAATAAGAATAGTAATCAGGGGAATAAATGGAAGAAGTAGTCCTTAATGTAACTGATTTAGCTAAATATCTTTACTGTCCAAGACAGTTTTATCTAGAAAAAATTAAAGGTATAAAAAAACCCATAAATAAGGAGATGATGGAAGGAAGGATTAGACATGAGGCTTTTGAATTATTTTCTAAACATGAAAAAGATATAATTGAAGGTATTGAGACTAAAGAAGAGATAAAAAGAAAATATGAAGAATTTTTGGAAAAGCTAATTTTAAATGTCTTGAAAGAAAATTGTGGGGCAATAAATGCGTTTAATATTAATAAAAATATTATGAAAGAAAAAATAGAAAATCAAATAAGAAGAGAGATTGTTCTAAGAATTAGAGCAATTGAAGAGACTATAAGGAAAGGATTTATAAAAAAGGACATTTGGACAAATTTAGAACCAAAGTATTATTCTGAATTTTCTGTTTTTTCAGAAGAGCTTGGATTAAAGGGGAGGGTGGATAGAGTAGTTATAGACAAAAATGAAATAATCCCGTTTGAATTGAAAACTCGAGAAATTGAAAAAGTTTATGAAAGTGATGAAATACAAATTACTGCTTATATTATGCTTTTAGAAAAACATTTTAACAAAAAAATAACTTATGGTATTGTTGAAGCAGGAAATGAAAAATTCCAAATTGAGATTAATGAGAAGAATAGAAACAAGGTATTAGAATTAATCAATGAAATAAGGACATGTGTATCGAAAAGATTCCCTTCAAACTTCTCAAAATGTGAAAAATGTGGTTATAAAAATGAATGTGATGAACTATTATAATATATCAAGAAAACCTGGAGTTTACACACAATAAGATTGTGTAGTTTGTTTGTGGTTTTCTGGATGCTCAGAAATTAACGCACTAAAGTTACATCTGTTATAAATAATGTGATTTAATTTCTGACATTCTAAACTATAAGAAGATTTAAAAAGATTTTATACATATTAAAATAATGAAAAAAGAGTATGTGATTAGTATTATAGTATTTTTGGGGTTAGTATTGTTTGCATCTTGTTTTGTAAATGCTGTTGATGAAAGTACTGCAACAGGGTATAATGTTCCTCAGAGCGAGGAAAGAATAAATAAAGGTTTCACTTGTTTAGAAAATAAAACATTAGGAAAAGCTAATTCTTTTAGTATAGAAGATGTGTCTCTTGTTATATTAGCCTCTCCAAAATCTGAAGTTTTAAGCCAATATAGATCAAGACTTTTAAATGAAACAAAGGTTGTTTCAGATACTCAAAATTGTTGGCCAAAATCATCTTGTACTATAAAGGCAACAGCTTTGGCAGTTTTGGCTTTAAATCATTTAGGAGAAGATACACAAAAAGGAGAAAATTGGCTTTTATCAAAAAATAAAACAGCTAGTGAAATAACCTGGTTGTTACAAGAAGATTCTAGTTCTGAAACAAAATGTAGAATAACCTATGATAATCAAAATTATGAAACTAATATAGGGATAGATAAGAAAATAGGTTCTTCTGCTGGAAGTTGTTTAGGCATATATTCAAATAATTTCTGGTTCCAGGTTTCTCAAAATTGTTATGATAAAGAGTTTGCAATTGCTTGTGATAGAGATTTTATTATTAATTTGTTATATAAACGTGCTGGATCAAGTAACGCTTATTATGTTGATTCTAATACACAAACCTCTCCTGCATTAGGAACTGCTACAATAAAAGTAGATTCTAAATGTTTTGGTTTAACTTCTTGTGATTATGAAGGAAGTTTATGGGCTACTTGGGCATTGCTAAAAACAGGGAATAATATTCAAAGCTATGTTCCCTATCTAACTGCTTTAGCTGATACAAATAAAGCTTATTTTCCAGGAACCTTTTTATATTTAATTACTGGTTTTGAAGATTATGCAAATAATTTAATTAAAGATCAAGAGCTTGGTAATTATTGGGTTGCTGATGGAAGTGCTAATGGAAAGTTTTATGATACTGCTCTTGCTTTGATTGCGTTAAAAAGTTCTAGTTCTGATCAAGTAGCAAGAGCAAAAAAACAAATGGAATTTTTTCAAGATATAAGTGGATGTTGGATGTCTTCAAATAATAATCAAGTTAGAGATACTGCAATGTTATTATGGGCATTAGCAGGCAGAGCTCCTTCAATAATAAATGTTGCTCCTTCAACAACTTGTGCTCAGGCAAACTATTTTTGTATAGATGCTCCGTTATGCTCTGATTCAGATAAAAGACCTAACTATTATTGTGGTACTCAAACCTGTTGTATCACTCAAAATCTACAAACCTGTACACAACAAGATGGAAAAGTTTGTTCTTCTGGTAAAGAATGCACTGGAAATGTAAAGGTAGCTAGCGATACAAATGATTGCTGTGTTGATGAATGTGAAGAGCCTGTTACAACAACTGAATGTGAAGCAAATGGAGATTATTGTCAAACAAGTTGTTCTTCTAATCAAAAAGAAACACAGGATGATTGTGGAAGTGCAATGGTTTGCTGTCAAACTGCAACAACGCCAGAACCTACAGGTAAAAGTAATTGGTGGATATGGTTATTAATATTTGGTATTATTATAATTATTGCTATTATTGCTTATATACAAAGAGATAAAATAAAGATGTGGTCATTTAAACGAAATAATAATGTGAAAAATGAAGGAAATAATAGACCTGGATTTGCGCCTGGTCCTGGAAGTTTCAGACCAAGTTTTCCACCCAATGGGGGAATGCCCTCAACTGGACAAAGGCAAATGCCTATGAGACCAATGTTTAGTCAAGCAAAACCAATTGTTCCTGTGAAAAATAGTCCTCCAGTAGAAGATGATGAGACTTTCAGAAAGTTGAGAGAAATGAGTAAATAACATGAAGGATTGTTCTAAAGTACAAATCAAAGATATTGAGAAGATTTTAATAAAAATAGGTATAGAAATTGCAAGAAAAGCAGAAGGTGCATTATTCATTATATCTGATACCTTAAGATATAAAAAACTATTAAAGCAAAAGATAGAATCGTTTTCTGTTTTTGAAGAAGGTGCTAAGAAACTTCTTCTTTCAATTGCAATGATAGATGGAGCAGTTATAATAGATAGTACGGGCTTAGTTTTAGATTATGGTGCAAAGATTGATTCAAAAAAAGTATTCAAGGGTTATGGGACTAGGCATTCTGCTGCTTATTCTGCTTCTTTTGAGAAAGATACAATTGTAATTCTTGTTTCTCAAGAAGAAAGAAAGATAAAGATCTTTAAAAAAGGTAAAATAATTGCTCAAATTGATGCTCTTGAAAAAAATGTAGAGAAAAGTGTTGATTCTGTACAAGATGTGCTAGAAAGTATAGGTGTTGGAGCAATATCTACTATAGGTGTTGCTGCTGTTGCCCCTACTCTAGGAATTGCAGTTGTTCCGGGTATATTGTTGTTTGGAGTTCCTTACTATCTTTTTAAGAAATTAAAGGAAAAGTGGTAAGATTTATAAATGTATATTCATTAGTATAACCATAATGGTTATCATAGGTATATTATTATGGAAATAACTATGAAAATTCATAGTAGGATAATAGATTTTATTAAGAATGAAAAAGTTGTAACTAGTTCTGAGATATCTAAAGAATTTAACCTAAGTTGGAATACTGCTGAAAAATATTTGTTAGAATTAGTAATTGAAGGTAAAATAGAAAAAATAAAGAAATTGGGGGTGAATTTATGGATAATAAAAAAATGAATAGAAAAGCACAAGTAACAATATTTGTAATTCTAGGAATTATAATAGTTATATCCATACTTGCTTTATTTTTATTATTAAGAAATATGGATAAACAAGTAACAGAAACTGCAAATCCTAAGCAATTTATTGAAAGTTGTATAAATACAAAAATAAATGCTCCTTTAGAAAAGATTATGTTAGGTGGCGGAAAGACAAACCCTACTTTCTTTTTATTGTATAATGGAGAAAAATATAATTATTTGTGTTATAGCTCAAATATTTTTGAAAGATGTTTTAATCTATACCCTCAATTTAAAACATTAGTTGAAGCAGAAATAAAAAAAGAAATAGAAGGAGATGTAAAAGAATGCTTTGTAAAATTAAAAGATAACTATGAAAAACAAGGATTTGTAATTAAAGAGAATGAGTTAAAACTTAGTATTCAAATTCTCCCAGGTAAAATATTAGCAGAAGCTAATAAAAATGTTGAAATAATAAAAGAAAATGATACTCAAATATTTAATAAATTTAATTCATATTTATCAAGTGAGTTATATGATTTTGTGACAATAGCAAATGACATTGTTAATGAAGAAGTTATAAGCTGTAACTTTGAATATAATGGGTATATGCTAGGTTACCCTGATTATAATGTAAAGATAACAAAGCAAGATAATAATAAGGTATATGTTATAACTAATAGGAAAAGTGAAAAGGAATTTAGATTTGCTGTTAAAGGTTGTGCATATCCACAAGGGGGAGCAAAATGAACAAAAGAAAGATAAGTTTATTTGAAATCTCAATATTAATGATTGCTGTCTTTGCATTTTCATTTATTTTGAATTCTGAAGAAGTTGCAGCATCTGCTATCCCTGATTCTTGTTGCGATAATGCAAAAACAGGAGAAAGATGCAAAATTGTTTCTGACTCAGAAGAGTGCAGTAGTGGGTTGTCTTTTGGTGTTACTTGTAATTCTGTTTCAAATTGTATGAAGGGTTGCTGTTATAATAGTTCTATTGGAAGTTATGATAGGGGCGTTGCTCAAAGAGATTGTAGAGCTACATTTGTTCCAAATGATGAAAATTGTGTTTCTATTCCTGGCTCTGCAAGAGGTTGTTGTATTGTTGGTAGTGAGAGTTTTTATATAAATCAAAGACAATGTCAGTTAAGGACGCCCAGAGATAAAGAATTGAATTGGAGTAATTTAAATGAAGCTCAATGCATTTTAGTTAGAGATTTCCAAGAGCAAGGAGCATGTATAACAAATATAGAGACTAGAGATTGTAGATTATTAACAAGGCAGGATTGTTTGGCATTAACAGGACAAGAATCAAAATTCTTTTCAGGATATTTATGCACTTCTACAGAATTAAATACGAGTTGCAAAAAAACAAGAGATACTTCTTGTATATCTGGAAAAGATGGTGTTTATTTTATAGACTCTTGTGGGAATACTGCGAACATATATGATTCTAGTAAGATTAATAATGATAATTACTGGAATAGAATTGTTGGAATAAATGATAGTTGTGGTTATAGGTCTACAACAGGAAATGCAAAGTCAAGTTCTTGTGGAAATTGCAATAGATTTAATGGAGGAATTTGTGCTAGTAAAGCAGAAGCAGGAAAAAATCCATCTTATGGAAATTATATATGTAAAGATACTAGCTGTACTTATAAGGGTAGGGAATATGAAAATGGGGAAAGTTGGTGTGAATATGATTCTGATACAGGAAATGGTAGTGATGTTCCTGGCTCAAGACATTGGAAATATGCATGTAATCAAGGCAATATAGATATTGAAAGTTGTGGAGACTATAGAAATAATGTTTGCGTTCAAAAAGAAGTATTTGAAGTTAATAATGAACAAGTTAAATTTTCAAATGCTAATTGTGTCCCAAATAATGGGTTTGCTTGTTTACTTTTAAACAATGCAGAAGGGGATATGACTGACTGTGCAAAAACAGCTGATTGCATGGTAAGAAGTGTTAATTTTGGTACAGATTCAAGTGTTGTTTCTACAGGGATTATTTTATCTCCTTTAACAGGGAATGTAGTAATTACACCAACAGATACTGGGGGAGGAGCACAATCTTCAAGTGATAACTCTGATGTAGTTAGTTCAAAATTTAATCAGAATTTTTGCTTACCTGAATATCCTCCTGGTTTTGATTTTCAATCAGAGCAAGGTATAAGTGATGCTACAAATGTGTGTAATATTGCAAGTAGACAATGTGTTATAAAAGAAAAATGTAAATATGATTGTGAAGGAGAGTTTCTTGGTTGTGATTGTGTTGAAAATTGTGAATGTGAAAGCCAAGTTTTTACAGATAAAATGAATGATATTTGTAAATCAGTTGGAGATTGTGGATTAGAATTTAATTTACAAGGAAAATCAACAAAGAATTTTCAAGTTTTAAATGGAACAAAAGATATTTCTTCTGCTGAACTCGAAAGATTAAGAAAACTGATTACTCCTATTCCTGGAAAATATAATTCTCCTGGAAATATTACAGCAACTTTAGAAGCAGCTGGTTTGCTTCCTAATTCTGGAACACAAACAGGTGCAGCAGGTGCTCCTGGAGCACCACAAGAAGATGAAGAAGGGTCTGGACTTGCGAACTTCATAGCTCCAATTGCTATTGGTGGACTAATTTTAGCAGTGAATAATGCTTATACAAAAGCAGGGGGGTGGTCTGGAATTTGGGGCGATGGTCTTAAAGAATTAAATTGGGGATTTAATAAAGCAGGAACAGGAAAAGGGGGTGCGTGGCAAGGTTGGGGAGGTGTTATGA
>Ga0172375_10005002_pt1 | contig 19343 bp, 19 predicted proteins | sample LakKiv1m_FD_114537 | JGI IMG/M metagenome (GOLD analysis project Ga0172375, IMG submission 114537) | Freshwater microbial communities from Kabuno Bay, South-Kivu, Congo - kab_092012_11.1m | ecosystem: Environmental > Aquatic > Freshwater > Lake | place: Democratic Republic of the Congo...
ACTATCCGGTGTAGTGCTACAGTCGGTTGATATGGTAGTTGGATAGTTACCGTTATCCACTTCGAATGACTTTATTTGAGTTGAGGCATTGGCTAGATCGGATTGTAATGAAGCGCTAATAGCTCGTTGTGAGACGGTACCATAGGTTACTAGGGTGATGGCGGCGAGGATGGCGATGACTACGATGACGACTAATAACTCGACGATGGTAAAACCGTGCTCCCTAGCGAGGCTTGTCCTACGAAGCCTTGGCGAAGTAGGAAGTTCGACGATGGTAAAGGCAAACCCCCTCGAGTCCTGCCACTCGCTCCGCCCCTGGCCCTCGAACGGGTTACCGTTCCTTGGTCCGGGTGCTGCCCCAGCCCCTGGGTCACCCGCGGTTTGGGTTTGAGATTTTGGTTGTTTTTTATATTTATTCATAGATAGTAATTAGTGATTTTTCAACATTATTTATATGGGTTAAGTATAGCATTAGCTAGATATAAAACCAATAGTATGTGTGACCAATCGCACAAAGTGTGTTATAATAAACTTATAAGTAATCAATGATGGGATCCAGCACCTTTTCCGATTGAAACAGTCGACAATTTGATTGTGGAATGTCGCGAAAAGGTGCTGGGGCTACTACCACAGAAAGGATTAATATCTAATGGCAAAAAAGCCAGAATTGCTTGAAAAAGCAAAAAAACTTAAGCTGGATGTAACCAGCAAGAACACAATTGCGCAGATACAAGAGGCCATCGAAACCGCAGAGGCGAACTTGGCACCTGAAAAAGTTGCTAAAATCGAAAAAGAGACCGGATCGTCCCAGGAAAAGCCAGTCGAGGAAAAAACAGCTGCCAAGGCCGGCAAACGTAGTGAAAAGTCACTCAAAGAAGCAGAGGAAAAAATTGCCAAAGAAGAGCGCAAAGAGAAGGGTGATACCGCACCTCGTGACACAGAGGCTGCCCCGCGCGTCAAAAAAGGCGCAGCGCCAAAGGTTCGCCCGTTAATTGAACGCCGTGGCAAAAACTATCGCAAGGCTGCTGAATTAGTTGAAAAGGGCAAAGTCTATAACCTAAAAGATGCGCTAGTATTGGCCGTAAAGGCAAACCCAAGCAAATTTGATGCCAGTGTAGAAATCCATACCAGACTGGGTGTTGACCCACGCCAAGCCGATCAAAATATCCGTGCAACCGTCTCGCTCCCGAACGGAACTGGAAAATCTGTCCGCGTTGCGGTATTTGCACCTGATACCGAGCATGAGGCCGCTAAAAAAGCCGGCGCGGATGTCGTTGGTGACGAGGATTTCCTAAGGCAACTTGACAAAGAGCTGCTTGATTTTGACATCTTGATCGCGACACCTCAATACATGCCAAAACTCGGAAAATATGCCAGGCTATTAGGTCCGCGTGGACTAATGCCAAATCCCAAAAGCGGCTCGGTCGCAACCGACATCACCAAGGCTGTCAAAGAGGCTATGGGTGGCAAAGTTGAATACCGCGTCGACAAACAAGCGATTATACACCTAAGTATTGGCAAAGTTTCATTCGGCGCCAGCAAGTTGGAAGAAAACGCCAATGCGTTCTTTGCCAGCCTAAAATCACAGCGCCCAACCAGCCTAAAAGGAGTTTTTGTAAAATCTACCTCAATCAGCACCACACAAGGCCCTGGCATAAAAGTTGAAAATGTAGTTAACTAGAATCAGTTACTCGGAGTTTATATGGATATGCCAACAAACAAAGCTGAACAAGAGGTGGGCATATATCGTAGATCGACCGAACGGGGGATTTTTGGAAGTAGCCCCAGTCCGGAAGCCCGGTTTATTGAAGACAAAGACAACCTATCAAGGTATATTGAGGCCATAAAAGAACTTGGTCTAAGCGTTGTTTTGACCTCCGGTACCTTTGACATGCCACATATAGGTCATGCTAGATACTTGGAGGCCGCCAGGTCTCTTGGTGATGTTTTGGTGGTTGGGGTAGATAGCGACGAAAAGGTCCGCCAGCGAAAAGGCCCTGACAGACCAGTCGTTCCTCACGTCGAACGTGTTGAGTTTTTGACCCACCTAAGATCGGTGGACATAGTTACCCTAAAAGGCCCCGATGAACCCAGATGGGATTTAATTAAACGCGTAAAACCAGACACACTTCTGATCACTCAAGAAACCTACGACGAGGAAACTAAAAGGCAACTCGAGGAGTATTGTGGCCGGGTCGAGTGTCTACCTCCACAGGCATCAACCTCGACTTCCAACCAACTACGAAAGCTTCACATCGGATGGTCGGATGAAATAACACAGCCAATTGACGAAATACTTACTGAAGGCGGAGCGACTGAGGAACTAAGAAAAAAAATTGGCAAATTCTTAAATGGCGGAAGATTCAAAAACAAGTAATAACGAACTATTTGCCGGCTATATACCCGTGTTGCATGATGGGTATGTACGCGCATTCAATCGTTACCCCGATGCGACAATCGGTATTTTTGATACGGATATAGTTAGCGAACATGCTGAATATTTACGCAAAGATATTAGAGCCTTAAGTCCCGAAAGTGCACAAAAAGCCATTGCCGGACTTGGCAGAAATGCTACCATACTAGGTTTGACAGCTCTAGATAAGGCTTTAAGGGATCCAATTATTATGCCAGCAGACGACATCACCCGCAGTATACAAATCTCCCATCCGGATGCAAAAATCACGACAGAACCGATATTTTTACGATGGGATCGTGACAATTCAGCCGAAAAACAAGCTATTTTATCTGATAGGATAATCAGTATAGATTGCGATGATCCGATACTCCGTACTCTCAGCAACGAAATGGGTCAAAGCACAAACTGGTGGAGACATGTTAGTAGCGCTATTGTTGATAAGGAAAATGAAGTTATCTTGGTCGCACATAACAATACGCTCCCAACAGAGTACACGTCATGGATTGAAGGTGACCCACGGATTACAGCCAGAAAAGGTGAGTCAATCGTCAGATCGCTTGATGAGCATTCCGAAATAGCCAATATCGCTGAGGCTGCAAAGCGAGGAATGTCAACTGAAGGTAAGTCTATCCTAGTAACAACTTTCCCATGCCCATACTGCGCTAAAGCTATCGCACATAGTGGTATAAGCTCGTGCTATTTCATCGAAGGTTACGCAACACTAGATGGACAGACAATATTAAAAGATGCTGGTGTGGAAATAGTCAAAGTTGAGACTAGTCTGCCACCAGAAGACCCGCGCTCGCTAAAACCCTATCCAAAAAAAACTAGCTAATTTTAAATCTGACCTTTTCGTCCGCGGGTTTGTCTTTGGACGGGACTATTAGGTGTACGTGCAAATGATCCACTGTCGCGCCATTGCTTGAGACGTTGCCAAAGCGCATAGCTAAGCCGCCGGTTTTAATATTGTACCTTTTTTCAGCCCACATCATAAGCTCTTGGAGTTCGTCAAATGCGCCCTTTTTCAGATCCGATAGCTCTTCAGCATGGTAAGTTGCTATTGCCAACAAGTGAACATCTGTGTATTTATAAGGCCATTGATTATAGGTCAAAACCCAAAACTTACCGCGTTTTACGATTGCTTTTTTGTGATACTTAGCAAGATTTTCGGGACAAAAGGGACACTCTTGATTTTCGACGATATCTTCCATTATATGACGCTGTTCGTCATATCTGGCATTGCTTAGATTAACAAATTTATTCTTGTCTTTCATATGTCACAAAATTATATGGGTATTTATTATCACTGTCTGCAGGGTAACGCTTTTCGTCCGTCTTGTGCCAATTTTCATCAAGCGACGGGAAAAAGGTGTCTGCACCTGGTATTATAGCACCAACTTCCGTCGCATATATGCGGCTCGTGTCAGGTAAAGCTTGTTCGTATATTTCACCACCACCCACGACAAAAACTTCTTTGTCGACGCCGGCCAATTCATATGCGTCATCTAGTGAATGGGCAGTTTTTACTCCAGGAATTTTGATATGAGTACCACGGGTGACTACAACTGATTGTCGCCCAGGTAAGGCAATACCGATAGAATTAAGGGTTTTTCTGCCCAAAATCAAAACTGAACCAACCGTTAATTCCTTAAAATGCCGTATATCTGCTTTCATTTCGCCCGGGCGCCACAACAGGTCTCCGTTTGCGCCGATTGCGCGTTTTTTATCGTAGGCGACTATGATGTTATTTATACCGGAGTTCCTCCCATATTCATTGGTGGGTGAGCTTTGTAATCTTGAATCTTGAAATGCTCAACTCGAAAGTCTTCTAACCTCTCTACGCTTGGGTCAATTATCAGCTTTGGAAATGCAAACGGTTTTCTTTGCAGTAGTTCATCGACTTTGTCAAAGTGCTGGTCATAAATATGCGCATTGGAAAGTTGAAATACGAGCTCTTTTGGCTTATAGCCGGTTACTTGACCAACCATCATCAATAGAGCTGCGTAGTGAACCATATTGAACGGCAGGCCTACCGGCACATCGGCACTGCGTTGCCAGTGCAATAACGAGATTTCTTTGTTATATACGTCAACATTGTAGTGTTGTAAGCCGTGACACGGTACAATCAGAGCTTCTTGCTGACGTCCAGGGGCACGACTAATTTTCGGCGGAATAAACGGAGAGATTATGTGGCTGCGCAGCTCAGGTCTGTCTTTGATCTGTGCGACCATATTCTTGAATTGATCAAAGGTCTCGGTCCCATCTGGAAAATCATGAAAAGCTGGACCGTACGAACCCGGCCCCAAATCTCCCACTGCGAGGCCACGTTTTTTTGCCTTGCGTTCCGCCTCTTCGCCAACCGTCCACGGTTTCCAAAACTTACATCCATAGGACTCAAGCTCTTCCTGTGTCCTGGCACCGTGCATAAACCCTATAATCTCGCCCAAAGCTTGCTTAATCGGTCCGGCAACTGGACGCAAACCTGGATCGGACTCATAAGAAGCGATAGATTTCGGAGTAGATGGAACCGTCAAGTCTCGCTCTGTAATCAAAGGAAAGCCTTCAGATAAATCAAACCTCATCATGTGGCCTAGGATTTCTTGCGACCCAGAATCCATACCGGAAAGGGCCGGCCTACCCACTTTTCTGATTCTCTCTAATAAGTCATGGTACATATAATCCGGCTTACGATTCGGATTATATGTAAACTGCTCTGATTTTTCCGTGTTAACCATTTTTACCCCTTAAGCCTCTTGATTAATTCTAGTAACATTATAGCAGTGTTTGTTTAATCTGACTAAATACTCAAAGCTTTATTGACAACAGTTGAGTAAATTTGTTATACTTGCTCGCAAGGACATTACCAAAGACAGTAGCCGTTCGAACAACTTAATTCGCTTGACAGCGAAGCTACCGAGGAAATGTAAGAATACATTTTTCGACTTTAGTCTTTGGCAGTGCGAGAACCAAAGACTTTTTTGTTTTCTTGGAATCCGCTGCCGCTTCGCCACACGGCGAATGTCTGAACATTTACAATCTGGTCAAACGAAATACGAGAAACTAAAGAAAGGATTTTTATGGCAATTACACGCGATAAAAAGAATACTTTGGTTACCGAATTAAGCGAATTGTTTGCAAGCAGTAAAATGGCCGTTGGCGCAGTCTATACCGGACTTAGCGTGGCCGACATGCAAGAACTTAGGGCAGCCGCCCGCGAAAACGGCGTTGTCGTAAGAGTAGCAAAAAACCGCTTGGTCCGCGTCGCCCTGCAGAGTGACAACAAGTTTAAGTCTGCCGATACAGGCGCACTGACCGGACAAATTGTTTATGCTTTTTCATCCGAGGATGAAATTGCTCCAGCCCAGATTTTTGCAAAGTTTGCAAAAACCCACCCGGCATTAAAATTGACTGTTGGGTTTGATGATACTGGCAAAGTGCTCGACAGCGCAACCGTAATGGCACTGGCAAACCTGCCAACCAAAGATCAGCTGCGCGGGCAACTTATCAGCGTTATCGCTGCACCGCTATCTGGCTTCCTTGGCGTCGCAAACGGCGCTCAACGCGGCCTGGCACAAGTCTTGTCGCAAAGGGCAACACTAATTCAGTAACCACAAGGTAGTAGGTAGTAGATAGTAGTTGGTAGATAGTAGAAATACTAAACACAATACTAAATACCAAATACTCCATACCACCTACCATATACCACATACTAACTACTAATAAGGAGAACTATCATGGCTGATAAAGAAATCAAGCTATCTGCCGCACAGGCAAAAATCGTTGAACAGCTCAACAAACTATCGGCTCTAGAACTGAGCCAAGTCGTAAAGCACCTAGAGGATGAGTGGAGCGTTAGCGCCGCTGCTCCGGCAGCCGCAGTCGCTGCTGCGCCAGCAGCCGGTGAAGCTGCTGCGCCAGCTGAAGAAGGCAAGACTGAATTTAATATTAACCTGAAAGATGCCGGCGGACAAAAAGTCGCTGTTATCAAAGCGGTTAAAGAAATCACCGGACTAGGTCTAGGTGAAGCAAAAGCTATCGTAGACAGCGTGCCTTCGACTGTCAAAGAAAAGGCTAACAAGGAAGAGGCTGAAAACGCCAAGAAACTTCTAGAAGAAGCCGGCGCAACCGTCGAACTAGCCTAAACCAGTACGCGTTTGACCATTTTGTACCACGCATAAAATGCCGCCTATACCAAAAATAGGCGGCATTTTGCAATGATAAAATATACAACGCTTTTAAACTCGTCTCATAAAATTATGTGGAAAAACACCTTAAAAGGTTGACTTTTTTAGCTTACGCTAGTATATATTGGTATTAATACTACAAAAATAGACAAAGGAAACTGCGAGAAACCATGTCTGAACTACCAGAAAAACAAATAAAACGCCTACATAGCTTGATGCAGGAAGCTGAAACTAATTTAGCTGCCGCCAGAGAGCTATTGATTAGTATCACCGGCGAGGATGGCGCCGCCATAACACCCAAATCATCCAAGCTTGACGACGCCCGTGGCAAAGTCGTCGAAGGTATTTTCGATGGCCAAAAAATGGCCGGTCCCGACGGCAAAGAGTACCCGGTACCAGCCAATTATGCCAGCAAATCCAAACTAGTCGAAGGTGACATCCTGAAATTAACTATCACAGATGACGGCGGATTCGTATACAAACAAATCAGTCCGGTCGAACGCAAGCAAATCATAGGCACCCTGGTTCAACACGACGGTGCGTATTACGTAGAAGCCGGCGGACATGAATATCGCATCCTGCTTGCCAGTGTTACGTATTTCCGCATTAACATCGGTGATCAAGTAACGATTATCGTTCCTGCCGACAACCCCGAGGCAACCTGGGCCGCCGTCGAAGCTGCTTTATAATAATCCAATCCTTAAATATAGTAATTTTAGCAACGTTCAGCTGTTATATTTGCGCTTAAAAAGCAATAGCGTTATACTATTGTCATTCACGAGAGGTGAAAACAAAAAAGATTAAAAAGTAAATAATACGGCATTATATGCACCTAAAGTTGCGTATAATCGTCTATGTAGAAGATAGAGTGAGGGGAAATAAACAGTGGCAAGAGCGCTATACAGAAAATATCGCAGCAAGTCACTCGATGAGATAATCGGGCAAAAGCACATCACCGACATTTTGTCGCAGGCGCTAGCCAGAGGCAGGCTTTCGCACGCGTATTTACTGTCGGGACCTCGCGGCGTCGGTAAAACTTCGGTTGCCAGAATTTTAGCGCACGAGATAAACGGTATAGAATACAACGAGAATACGGTCAATTTGGATATCATCGAAATCGATGCCGCCAGCAATAACGGCGTCGAGGACGTCCGCGAACTGCGCGAAAAAGTCCAAATCGCACCGTTTTCCGCCAAGAAAAAGATATATATTATTGATGAAGTTCACATGCTATCAAAGGCTGCTTTTAATGCGCTACTTAAAACCATTGAAGAGCCGCCGGAACATGTGGTTTTTATCCTAGCTACGACAAACGCTGAAAAACTACCGGCCACGATTATCAGTCGCGTTCAAAGGTTCAGTTTTAGACCTATCAGTATCGAGGATGCCATCGAACACCTGGAATACATAGCCAAAAAGGAAAAGATTAAAATCAGCAAAGACGCCCTAAAATTAATTGCCAAACGCAGTGACGGAAGTTTTCGCGACAGCATCAGCCTACTTGATCAGTTGTCCAGCCTGGTTAAAAATGGCGACAAAGAGATAACCGTAAAACTAATCGAGGATTTGCTGGGCCTGGCTCCAACCGAGTTAATCGACCAATTGCTTGAATCAGTAGAACAACACGATGTCGACAAGCTGATAAAATTATTGAACCGCTCTTATGATGACGGCATTGACGGCACCATCATCATTAACCAACTGACCGGCCGAATCCGTGAACGTATAGCCAGCCAACCGGAATTTTTGCCGCTTCTTGATTCACTAATAGACGCTACAAAAAGTCCTCAACCACAACTGAAACTTATTAGCGTGCTTGGCATGGCCGCATCAACGACACCCAAGGCTCATTCAAAAACCGCAGCCCTCGCCGCGCCGACACACGAAATCAGCATGGCAATCCCCGAACTTGAAGAGCAAGCCACCAAAGACAAACCGCATAAACCCAAGAAACAACCAAAGAGTGAAAAATTGGACTGGGATAAGTTAATTGAATACACCCGCCAAAACCACGTGGCGCTATTTAGCGTCCTATCAAAGTGTGGCTATGACCTAAGCGGTAACGACTTGACTATTTATACCAACAACAAGTTTTACAAGAAAAAACTGGATGATACCCGTTATACCTCGCTACTGCACGAATGTTTGCAGCAGACGGGCGTTTTTGGACTTGATATCCACACGATTCCCACATCTGTTCCACCGAAGGATAGCCAGGCTGCCGCGGTAGCTGCTATTATGGGGGGTGGGGTAGAAGTTTCAGTCGAAACTTCGCAGTTGTAAATTATGGCGAACAAAGAAGTTATTGCGGGTAAAATCCCGCCTCAAAATTTAGATGCCGAAAAGAGTCTTTTGGGTGCTATTTTAATAGACGAGGAAGTCTTGGCTGATGTTACCGAGCATGTTACAGCCAAAGATTTTTACGAAAAACGACATTCGACCGTCTTTGATGCCATGATGAACTTATATGAAAAGCATCAGCCGGTTGACTTATTAACACTGACCGACGAGCTAAAACGTAAAAAAGAGCTGGATGTAATTGGTGGATCGGCCTATCTGACCGAGTTAACCAACTACGTACCAACATCCGCCCATGCCGAGGCTTATGCCGAGTTGGTCGCTCAAAAGGCTGTCAGACGCCGACTGATTAAAGCCAGCAGTGAAATATCCGAACTGGGCTACAACGAAGAAACTTCTACCCAAGAATTATTAGAAAAGGCCGAGTCCGAGTTATTTTCAGTCAGCGACCAAACCCTAAAACAAGACGTAGTTAGCCTGGAGAGTATTCTCACCGAAAGTTTTGATCGCATGGAGGAACTACATCGCAACAAGGGTTCACTTCGCGGGATTAGGACAGGTTATCGCGACCTGGACAATATGACCGCCGGACTACAACGTAGTGACTTAGTCATCCTGGCCTCCAGACCGGCCATGGGTAAAACCACACTGGTTACCAATTTGGCCTATAATGTCGCTACGATTGCCAAGCAACCTGTTTTGATTTTTAGCCTTGAGATGAGCAAAGAACAGTTGGTTGACCGCATGTTGGCCGATGCTTCCGGCGTCGACGCCTGGAATATACGCACCGGTAATTTGTCTGACGAAGATTTCGGTAAATTATCCGAAGCAATGGGTGAAATGGCCGAAGCTCAAATATATATCGACGACACACCCGGACTTTCGGTACTCGAAATGCGCACCAAGGCTAGGCGAGTTAACCACGAACAGCCCCTGGGACTTATTGTAGTTGACTATTTGCAGTTGATGCAGGGGAGTGGTCGAGGTGGCGATAATGCAAATCGCGTTCAAGAAGTCGGCGAGATATCTAGAGGTCTAAAACTAATCGCCCGCGAGCTTAATGTTCCCCTTGTCGCACTGAGTCAGCTATCTAGATCTGTCGAAAACCGCAGTCCTCAAATCCCACAACTAGCAGACTTGCGCGAATCAGGCTCGATCGAGCAAGACGCCGATATTGTCATGTTTATCTATCGCGAAGCCTACTATAATCCTGAAACCGAGCGTGAAAACATAACCGATTTAATCATAGCCAAGCACCGAAACGGACCCACCGGCAAAATCGAACTATACTTCAACCCTGAACGTCTGCGCTTTACCTCGCTTGACCGCAAGCACGACGCCTAGATCAAGTCTGTACATGGTATAATTAACTACTAGATATGGGTAAGTTCAATATATCCGATTTATTCGTATATCGCTCACGATATGCAATTGGTTATAGCCTGATTGCGATAGGCTTGATAGTGGTGTTGATTTTCATAGGCCTTTATTTACCTGGCGGTTTGTCGGCGCGTGAAATCGAATCCGTCATACACAGCGCTTCGATCACGGTATCCGATTTTTGGTCGGTAAACGCCGTCAACTTGCCTTACTGCTTGGTTCAACATGCGTCACTTGCCCTATTTGGTGCTTCGGTATTTTCAATCAAACTCCCATCATTAATCATCGCGTTCTTTTCTGCACTAGGCTTGGTGTTGCTGTTGAGGAAGTGGTTCAAACCTAGAATCGCCGTCTTGGCGTCGTTTATCGCATTGACGACAGGTCAGTTTCTTTTCTGGGCTCAAAACGGCACCCCTGATGTCATGTTTTTGTTCTGGTCAGTATGGATACTATTAATCGCAAGCCTGATTCCCACGGCTAATCTGAAAAATAGAAAATATTTAAAACTGATTTTTTTCATACTGGCAGCGTTCAGTTTATACACACCGCTTAGTATTTATATTTTATTGGTCATTATTGGCGCTATCGCCTTGCATCCACACCTGCGCTATACGGTCAAACAATTATCAACTCTAAAATTGGCAGTTGGAGCAGTTGCACTGATATTAATTACTCTGCCGTTGATATTAACCGCCATAAGAAACCCTGCGGTCGGCCTTGGTTTATTGGGTATCCCTACAAAAATGCCGAATCTGGGCGCCAACTTGGCCACTCTCGGTGATTTGTATTTCGGGTTTACTAATATCAGCAGATCGACCTATATCACCCCATTTTTCGAGCTTGGGTCCCTCCTTTTGGTGATTCTTGGCGCTTATTACGTAATAAAAACCCGAGTCACCGCCAAAAGTTATGTCGTCATAATATTCAGCCTAATTATGATACCCGTTGTTATCTTGATCCCCGGCTATATAGCCATAACATTCTTGCCACTATCAATACTCCTGGCGTCTGGCTTAAATGGATTGTTGAACCACTGGTACGGTTTGTTCCCGCGCAACCCATACGCCAGAATTGGCGGTCTGGTTCCACTTATCATCCTGGTATTTATTTTGGTTTCTTCGGGCATGAACAGGTATGTTTACGGCTACACGTATGACCCAAACGTTGCCCCTAATTTTAGTAAAGACCTGAAGCTTATGCCTAGTGGTGTTAAAAATATAGTAGTATCACCCAATGAGGTTGATTTTTACAAAGTCGTCGCTGAATACAACGGGCCATTTGACGTGTCAACCACCCCAGGGATTTCCGTGGATGTATTTTGGGCAACCCACGAGGCTAGTCGTTCGCTTGGCGGGTTCAGAATTGAAAAAATTATCACCAGTTCATTAAAAAACGACAGTGACCGCTTTTACTTATACAAAAAGACGGCTCGCTGAAGTATACTATAGATAAAGCATATTAAATATTTTTAGGAGGATTAAATTAAATGGCATTTGATCAAGTTAAAATGTTAAACAATCTGCGCAAAGCGCAAAAACAACTGGAAAAGGAAGTTATCGAAGTCGAGGCGGGTGACGGAGCCGTGGTCGTACAAATTACCGGCGAACTCAAGGTTAAAAAAATCAAGATTGACCCTCAACAAGTCGACACTGATGATATTGAACAACTGGAACATTGGCTGGAAATCGCTTTGCGTGACGGATTCGCCAAAGCCCAAGAGGTCGCCGCTGAAAAAATGAAGCCGTTGATGGGCGGACTGGGTAACCTGGGCCTATAGGAGTATAACTTGACACAGTTACTTCCATCAGCACTGGTAGATGTAATAGATGAGCTTGGAAACCTTCCAGGCGTAGGTTCGCGTACGGCCGAAAGATATGCCTATTATTTGCTTCGCTCTGACAAGCACGTCAGTAAAAAACTGGCCAATTCACTGAATAACCTTCATTCCAGTGTTAAAAGTTGCCCTATAACTTTCGCCTTAATAGACGCCAGCGAGGATGTTTCACCGCTTTACAGCGACCCTGGTCGCGATAAAACACTTGTTGCCGTAGTCGAAGAGCCTTTGGATATAGTCGCCCTAGAGCGAACCGGGCAATTTAATGGCACCTATCACGTCCTTGGCGGCGCAATCAGTCCAATCGACGGCGTCGGTCCTGAACAACTACACATTCCGGAATTAATCAAGCGAGTCAAGAAAGATAAGGTCGAAGAGGTAATTATCGCTACCAATTCCAGTGTCGAGGGCGAATCAACGGCACTCTTGTTGCAACGAAGCATCACTGATGCCGGTTTGAAAACAAAACTGACCAGGCTGGCTCGAGGAATACCAGTCGGAGTCGACCTGGAATACGCCGGCCAGATTACACTGTCTCATGCCCTAGAAGGCAGAAGGTTATTTTAATGTACGAAAAAATCAAAGATTTAATCGATCAAGCCAAAAAAATCGTCATCATTCAGGCCGAAAATCCCGACGGGGATTCGCTTGGCAGTGCCTTGGCACTAGAAGAAATTTTAGGCGATATCAACAAAGAAGTCGTTTTATATTGTCCGATTGAAATTCCAAAATACATGAGATACATCAAAGGCTGGGATAGGGTGGTTTCTAATTTTGACACTTCGTTTGACTTAGCAATCATAGTCGACACCGGCGCCGAAGTACTACTGGGTAAAGTCCTAGACACCCCCGGTGTAAGGCACTTTTTAGATACTCATCCCGTAATCGTCATTGATCATCATGGAACAGATTCTGACCTTGGGTTCAATCATGTCGCTTTAGTAGAAGATGCAGTTGCAACTGGTGAATTGGTTTTTGATCTTGCCGACAAAAACGGCTGGAAGATTAACCAACAAGCTGCCGAAAATATATTGGTTGCCATACTTAGCGACAGCCTGGGGTTTACGGTTCAGGGGGTCAGCCCGACAACTTTTCAAATAGCCAGCAAGTTAATTGAACTAGGAGCCAGCTGCGCCGACATCGAAACCAGGCGTCGCGAGTTCATGAAGAAATCGCCGGAAATCTTGAAATACAAAGGCAAGCTGATCGAAAGGATTGAATATATGCTGGACGGCAAACTGGCGTTCATCCATATACCATGGGAAGAAATTCAAGCCTATAGCGATCAATACAATCCCAGCGTGCTGGTACTAGATGAGATGCGTTTGGTTGAAAATGTCCAGGTCGGGGTTGCTATAAAAACCTACCCGGATGGCAAATTGACAGGCAAACTTCGTAGCAACGCGCCGATTTCCGCCACGATTGCCGGATTCTTTGGCGGCGGCGGCCACGATTACGCAGCCGGCTTCAGGGTCTATGAAACTTTGGAAAAAATCTTACCCGAACTGACCGAGGCAACCGGAAAAGCAATCAAGGATTATGAAAATGACAATAAAGCTTCATAACACCCCAACTGGCAAAATCGAAGAATTCAGACCGATAACCAACGGAAAGGCTCTGATCTACACTTGTGGCCCAACCGTATATAACTACGCCCATATCGGTAACTGGGCCAGCTATATTTATTGGGACGTATTGGTTCGCACACTGACGGCTAACGACTACGATATCACTAGGGTGATGAATATTACTGACGTCGGGCATATGACTAGTGACGCCGACGAAGGAGAGGATAAACTTGAACAAGGCGCCAGGCGCGAAGGTAAATCGGCTTGGGATATCGCGAAGTTTTATACCGATGACTTTATAAAATGGATGGATAGGCTGAATATGATAAAGCCGCAACACCTAGCAAAAGCCACCGACTATATACCGGACCAAATAAATCTGGTGCGCAAACTCAAAGAAAAAGGCTACACCTATCAAATCGATGATGGAATCTATTTTGACACCTCGAGGTTTCCTAGATATGCTGAGTTCGCACACCTTAATCTGACGGCGCAAAAGGCAGGCGCTAGGGTAGAAGTCAACCCCGACAAGAAAAACCCGAGCGATTTTGCACTCTGGAAGTTCACACCGGCTGGTACGAAGCGTGATATGGAATGGAAGACGCCGGACGATCTAGTGGACACCCCTGACGAAAAACGAATGGGCTTTCCGGGTTGGCATATTGAATGTAGCGCCATTGCCATGGAGCTGCTTGGCGACACGATTGACATCCACACCGGTGGAATTGATCACATCCCCGTGCATCACACCAACGAAATCGCTCAATCCGAAGCCGCAACCGGTAAAAAATTCAGTGACTACTGGCTGCACTGTGAATTCCTGAGGGTTGACGGAACTAAAATCAGCAAGTCGCTCGGCAATATAATCACACTTGACGACCTCGAAAAGAAAGGCTTTAGCCCGCTTGATTTTAGAATGTTCGTCCTGCAGGGCAGTTATCGGAATAGTGGCAACTTTACCTATGACGGCTTATTGGCGGCAAAGAAACGGCTTGGCAACTGGCGTAATATCGCGGCTCTTAGACATCAAACCAACGACACCATCCAAAGCGACGAAGAGAAAAACCATGCTAATAAAATCATCCCTCCATTCTCGACCGGTCAGGCTGTTGTCGAGGCCCTAAACGACGACCTAAACACGCCAGAAGCCCTAAAAGTCGTCGACGGCGCGTTTTCTGATATCTTGGGGACCAGCCTGGATAACATAAACCAACAATCTCTAGTCCAACTGCTTGAAACCGTTGATCAAACCCTGGGACTAAAATTAATCGAGTCAACCCCCGACATTAGCGACGAAGCCAAGCGCTTGATTGTCGAGCGGAATGCGGCACGCGACAACAAAGACTGGAAGTTGGCAGACTTATTGCGCTCTAAATTGCTAGAAATGAAAATCGTACTCCGAGACACCAGTGATGGCACCGCGTGGGAATATTCTAACTGAACCAAACTCTAAGTTTTCTTGTTTTTGGACAGGCGATTATCAACCAGCACCTTGATACAACCGGCAACCGGAATAGATATAATGCCGCCAATAATCCCAAACAAATATATGCCGATGGTGACAGCGATTAACACGGTTAAAACAGATAAATCATTTCGCTTTGATTGTATCTTCGGCGATATGAAATTGGCCTCAACCTGCTGGTAAACTATAAAGAATAACAAGAATATGATCGCGGCGGTTATATTGTTCAGCGCCAGCACCAAGCTTATGAAAATCGCGCCGATCATCGCGCCAAACAAAGGAACTAGCGAGCTCAAAAATAGGACCACAGCCGTCGTGATGGCCAACCCCGACGGCACCGTGAATATCAAACTGAGAATGAACACCGACAGACCGGCGATAAATCCATCTATGGCAGAAACCGATAATTGACCGATGGCGTAATTATTTATCACATTATACATTTTTTCCAAGATAGCGCGGTGCCTTGTCATGCGCTCTTTGTCCCGGTATAGCTTCCACAACCTATTTACCCAGGTTGGCCCCTCGACAAGCATCAAAAATGTCAGGACCACGACCAAAATCGTAGCGGTAAGTATCGACAAAACCGAACCAATACTGGAAATCAAAGAATTGCCAACACCCGACACGAAATGTGTCGCGCTGCTTTTTAGTGAATTGAACACCTGGTCTACTTCTGGCTGCAGGTTGCTTTGCTTTATGAATTTGGTTATGCCCGAAGACTGTTGCGTCGTACTGTCGATCAGATTAGGTACGTTTTGAGCGAATTTCACGGTCTGATTAACGATTGGTGGAATCACCAAGAATATCACGATGCCCAAGAAAAGAACGACGGCGATATACGCGATTGCTGTACTCAGCACCCGATTTTTATTCGGCAACACTTTCGCCAACAGATTAACGGAAGGGCTAAGGATCACCGCCAAGAAAAACGCCATGCCGATTATAATAAGTGCCGTTCGGGCGCTATATAGGACTAACCCGGCCAATATAAAACCGATTACAACCAGCCAAAATCTAATGAATGTTTTTGTATCAATTTCTATTTTTACCTTCATACCTCGTATTATACACCAGTTTTTATCTTGGTTATCTTTTTAGGGATTTTATATGTTTATTGAGTTGATTTTAAGGTATAAATGGTGTATAATATAGTTTATGAGAGTTTTAGTTATAGAGGATGAACACAAGATTGCCCAGGCTTTAAAGAAAGCTTTACAACAAGAAAATTACGCCGTAGATGTATCGTATGACGGTGACGACGGTTATGCTATGGCCACAACCGAACCTTATGACCTTTGTATTATCGACTGGATGATACCAGGGGGATATGACGGGGTTGCAATAGTCAAAGCCATGCGTGACGCCAAGATCCACACACCGGTTCTGCTATTGACAGCCAAGAGTAGCGTATCGGACAGAACAGCCGGACTTGATTCGGGTGCCGACGATTATTTGCCAAAACCATTCGCACTGGAAGAGTTGTTGGCTCGAGTCCGCGCACTTTTGCGTCGACCAGTAGAAGTCCAACAAACAACCCTTACGGCAGGTGATTTGTCGCTTAATACCGTAACATTCGAAGTAAAACGGGGCGACAAGGTAATCGACCTTACCGGCAAAGAGTTTGCTTTATTGGAATATTTACTGCGCAATCAGGGCCGACCCAGCAACAAGGACACTATTATCAGCCACGTGTGGGACTATAACGCCGATGTCTTGCCTAATACCGTAGAGGTGTATATGAAATATCTTCGCCAAAAAATCGATGACCCATTCAAAACCAAGCTACTGCATACCGTAAGGGGGTTTGGTTATAAAATTGAAGCAAAATAAACTAGGAAACGTCTTTAGGTCAGCAACACTTCGGCTGACCGTTTCCTATATGATAATTCTAATGTCGCTCAGTTTGGTTTTCTCGAGTGGCATATACTTGATAGCGACCAATGATTTTCAAACCAAATTAACGAATTTTCAAACGAACATCGAAGAAAAACTCCAGGCCGCGCATTCACCCAACGTAGACGTGGTCATACACGCAACCGACGACCTGAGCACCCCTGATAGGTTAATCGTGGGACTATTCTACGTAAACTTAATAATGCTTGTCGGTGGTGGCGCGATAAGTTATCTTTTGGCAAGGCGCAGCCTGATACCGATTGAAAAACTACACGAGGCCCAGTCTCAATTTACCAGTGACGCCAGCCACGAACTTAAAACCCCTTTGGCTGTAATGAAAACCGAACTGGAGGTTGCACTGCGGGACAAAAACGCAACCGCAAACGAGCTTAGGGAGGTTCTTGCCAGCAACCTAGAAGAAGTCGACAAGTTATCAAAACTGTCCGATATGTTATTAAACCTGTCCAGACTTGATGGTACCAAGCTAAAGTTTAGTGCCGTAAATCTGGACAAGATTACGCGGTCCGTCATCGATAGCCACAAACAACAAAAAACCCGCATAAAACTAAACTCTAAAAAACAGCAGGTTGTTTACGGCAACGACACGGCAATTACCGACCTTATAAAAGTTTTGATTGATAACGCTATAAAATACAGCCCTGTTGACTCTGAAATTAAAATCAACATAACCAGACAACGTGACGGCTACGCCAGGTTCGAAATTATTAACGGCGGGGTAGGCATCAAAAAAGACAGGCTTCCGTATATCTTTGACCGCTTTTACCGTGTCGACACCTCACGAACCGACGGCGCATCTAATGGATATGGCCTCGGATTGGCCCTGGCAAAAAATATCACCGAAATCCATGGCGGTGAAATATCCGCAAAAAGCACACCGAACAAACAAACAACCTTTAGCCTATTGTTGCCGCTTTTTGATGCGTCGGCCGACCACGCCAGCGATAAACCACTGTAAGATTGCGACACAAACTATCATTACCCACAAAACCCAGGTGTTCTTGCCGGCTGGCATCGAAAAGTCAAAAAAGTCCCTGAAAAAACCTATGCCAAAACTAGGTACCGCCACGACAACCACGGCCAAGGCGTAAAGAATCATGGCTAACTGGGATCTTCTCGTATTCTTGACGTCGAACATTCGCGGTATCAAATAGACCAGATAGACACCCAAAAATGTGGCTATTATAACGATCGTCGTAGATACGCCATCCTCATCGTTCGGGTGTAAGGCGTGCAATATAACATAAGCCGACACGATCATAACACCCGACAGTATCGCGATCGGCGACACCGCCAATAAGGTGTCTTTCCAAAAATAACGTGGCGAGATTCTTTTGCGTGGCGAGGGTGGAAATACCGTCAGTATAATAGTTGGCAACGTGACCAAGAAAATATTCATGAACGTAACGTGACGGGGCTCAAACGGATAAATAAGGCCAAAAATCAACGTAATAATAATCAATACCAGGCCAAAAATAATCTTGTTGAAAAACAAAGTAGCTATCATCTCGATTGATTGCATTACGCGATTACCTAGGTGCATACCGATAGGCAAAGAGTTGAACGAATTATCCAACAGCACAACGTCGGCTATGCGTCTGGTGGCACTAGATCCCGCATACATGGCAACGCCAAAATCTGAACCTTTCAGCGCCAGAGCGTCGTTGACGCCGTCTCCAACCATGCCTGTAAAATTTCCTAGGCGTTTGAAAGTCCGCACCAGGCGCTGTTTTTGCTCTGGCAACACCCTAGCAAAGATTGTCGTATTAGATACGACCTTATCCCAGTCACGCTTTTTTACGGCCTTAAGCTCTTGTCCAGTCAAAACGCTTTGATAATTTTTTATACCGGCCCGCTGGGCGACGTACTGCACAGTATTGGGGTTATCGCCGCTGATTACCCTGACGCTGACATCTCTATCTTGAAGATATTTGATTGTTTTTTTCACACCTTCGCGCAGTCCGTTATTTAGTATGACCAAGCCGGCCGCCTTGCCCGAAACTTGCTTTAGGTTTTTTAACGAAACGTCGTGATCAAAGGTCGCAATCAAAAGCACGCGTTTGCCTTCGTTTGTCAGAGTTTCTACGCGGGTTTTTTGAGTCGCGTCAAGCTTGGCCAATTTGGCCACGTATTCCGGCGCCCCCATGACCGTGGAGTAAGTTTTTCCACCCAGAGAGACTTTTACGCCGCTCATCTTGCGACTGGACGAAAAGGCCATTACTTCCTTTATCGAATACTCAGCCGGTACCCGTAACTCGGTCTTGATCGCTTCACCCGTCGCGCT
>Ga0172375_10005004_pt1 | contig 19335 bp, 20 predicted proteins | sample LakKiv1m_FD_114537 | JGI IMG/M metagenome (GOLD analysis project Ga0172375, IMG submission 114537) | Freshwater microbial communities from Kabuno Bay, South-Kivu, Congo - kab_092012_11.1m | ecosystem: Environmental > Aquatic > Freshwater > Lake | place: Democratic Republic of the Congo...
CTGGCTGCGGGCGCGCTTCGGCAGGGAAGCGGTGTTGCACACGATGGTGGCGGCCGGCGGAGACCGGCTGGTGATTGTATCGAATCGTGAAGCGCTGCAATTGCGGGTGGATGGCGTGGTGGTTCAGGAGTCGGTGCCCCTTGCGGACTGCCTGGCCACGGTGGATTTGCCGGCGGGGTGGCGCGTGGCGGAGGTGGCCGGCGGAGCGGAGGCCGGCGTGGCGCGGGTGGAGCGGTGGGGTTGCGCCACGGCCGTATCGATTGAGCCGGCGGACGACGGGCCGGGCGGGACGGACGCGCCACGGCGGATTCGCGTGTCGGTGGTGGACGCGCAGGGCCGGTTTGTGCGGGACTGGCGCGGGGCTGCGCACGCGACGGTGGAGGGCGACGGCGTCATCCACTATCATACGGCGCGGCCGGAGGTGGAGCTGACGGGCGGAACGGGTGTGTGCCACGTTACGGTGCCGCCCGGCTGCGGGGCGCGCCTGCGGGTCCGTGTCGAGGGGGTCGGGAGCGCAGAGCGGGTGTTGAAGGCGGTTCGGAATGCGGAGTGATCCCATACGAGCGAGTGTGTTGGTGGCAACCTACAACCATGCGGACTTCGTGCGCCGGACGTTGCTGGGACTGTCGCGTCAGTCGGCTTCCGGCTTCGAACTGATCGTGTGTGACGACGGCTCGCGGCCTGAACTGTCGGCGACGGTGGCGGGCGTGTGCGGCGAGCGTGGGTTGTCGTTCCGGTTTCTGACGCAGGCGGACAAGGGTTTTCGGAAGTGCCGCATTCTGAACGAGGGCCTGCGCGCGGCGGCGACGGACTACGTGATTTTCCTGGACGCGGACTGCATTCCGCACCGCGACTTTGTTGCGGGGCATCTGGCCCGACGACGTCCGGGTGCGTGTCTGGCGGGACGGCGCATGATGATGGGTGCGGCGTTGACGGAGGCGGTGACAGACGCGTGGATCCTCGGTGGGCGTCTGGACCGGATGCCGTGGCGTCTTGCGTTCGGCAGACGGGGGGCGGCGCGGCATATCGAGGCCGGCTTGCGGCTGCCGGGCGTTCTTGCGGGCATTCTGGACGGGGGGCGGCCTGCGCTGAAAGGCTGTAACTTCTCGTGCTGGAAGCGTGACCTGGAGCGCATTAACGGGTTTGAGGAGTCGTTTGTGACGCCGGGCGGCGGCGAGGATGACGACGTGGAGCGGCGGCTGGCGCTGGCGGGTGTGGCGATGCGCAGCGTGAAGCATTCGGCCGTCTGTTTTCACCAGTATCATCCGATTGTGCCGCGTGGCACGGCGGGGCTGGCGTTGTGCCGCGATCTGGCGGGGCGCGGGAATGTGGAGGCGGTGAACGGCCTGCGCGAGCATGGCAGGGAGCCGGAGCCATGACAGCGGAGCGCGGCAGCGGACCGGGCGATCCGAGCGGGATGTGCGTGTTGCACGTGCATACGAACACGGCGTGGGGCGGCGGGGAGAACCAGGTGCTGCAATTGGTGTTGGGGCTGGCGCGGCGCGGTGTGCGAGCCGTGCTGGCAACGCCGCAAGACGGGGCCTTGTATCGGCGGGCGCTCGATGCAGGGGCGGCGCTTGTGTCGATGCCGACGGCGGGGCGCTGGTGGCGGGCGCGCGCGGCAGGACGCGCCCTGGCGGCGCGGGCGACGCGGGAGGGCGCCCGGCTGATCCATGCGCATGACTCGGCGGCGCTGACGGTAGCCGAGCACGCGGGGCGGCTGGCGCGGATCCCCGTGGTGCTGTCGCGGCGGGTGGCCTCGCCGTTGCGGCGGAATCCATGGTCGGCGTGGAAGTATTCGCCACGCCGCCTGCAGGCGGTGCTGGCGATTTCGGAGACGGTGCGCGCGGCGATGATGACGTCCGGGTATCCGGCGCAGCGCATTCACGTGGTGCCGAGCGCGGTGGACGGCGCGGCGCTGTTGGCGATTCCGCCGGATGCGGCACTCAGGCGGGGATGCGCCGGGCGCCGGCTCGTGGGCGGGCTGGGGAAACTGGCGCCAAAGAAGAACTGGGCGTTGCTGGTCCGGACCGCGGCGCTGTTGAAGACCGAAGGGCTTGACCTGCGGTGGGTGGTCGCGGGTGACGGGCCGGAGCGCGCGGCGCTGGAAGCGTTGTGCCACTCGCTGGGAGTCGGCGACGTTGTCCGTTTCATCGGGTTCCGTGAGGATGGAACCGCGGTGTTGCGGGCCCTGGACGTGTTGTTCTTTCCGTCGCGGATGGAAGGGGCCTCGGTGACGGTGCGCGAGGCGATGGCGCTGGGGATCCCGGTGGTGGCGGCGGATGCGCCGGCGGTGATCGAGTCCCTGGCCGGAACGGGGTGGACGGTGGCGGGCGACGATGCGGCCGGGGCCGCGCGGGCGGTGCGCGAGGCGCTGGCGGGCGACGAATCGTGCCGGCGGCGGACGGAAGCGGCGAGACGGGTCGCGGCGGAACGGTACACGGTGGCTGCGATGGTGGACGGGACGCTTCGTGCCTATCGGTCTGCGGGCGGAGATGGGCCTTGAATCGGATGGGGTGTTCGGATAGGGTCTCCCGCAGTTGCGGGCGTGCCGAGGTGGGACGCCGCGGCACTATAACGAGGAGCAAGCATGGCCAAGATTGTTGCAGTTCGTGCGCGTGAGATTCTGGATTCACGGGGTAACCCGACGGTTGAAGCCGATGTTCGGCTGGACAACGGCGTGATTGGACGGGCGGCGGTTCCGTCCGGCGCCTCTACGGGAGAGAACGAAGCCGTCGAGTTGCGCGACGGCGACAAGAGCCGTTACCTCGGCAAGGGTGTGCGCAAGGCGGTGACGAACGCAAACAAGGTGCTCGGCCCCGCGGTCGTCGGGATGGATCCGGCCGACCAGGTCGGCGTGGACGGCAAGATGATCGCCTTGGATGGCACGCCGACCAAGGGCAAGCTTGGCGCGAACGGGATCCTGGCCATTTCGCTGGCGAACGCCAAGGCGGCGGCCCAGACCGCCGGCCTGTCGTTGTTTCGCTACCTGGGCGGCACGAATGCCAAGACGCTGCCGGTGCCCATGATGAACATCATGAATGGCGGCGCGCACTCTGACGCTCCGATCGACATCCAGGAGTTCATGATCATGCCCAAGGGCGCCAAGACGTTCGCCGAGGGGCTGCGCATGGGCACAGAAGTCTTCCATGCGCTCAAGTCGGTGCTCAAGGGCAAGGGCCTGAGCACAGCCGTGGGCGACGAAGGCGGATTCGCCCCGAAGCTGAAGAACAACGCGGAAGCGCTCGACGTGATCATGGAGGCCATCCGAAAGGCCGGTTACAAGCCGGGCAAGGACATGTTCCTGGCGCTCGACGTGGCCGCCAGCGAGTTCTACGACACGGCGAAGAAGCGTTACGTGTTCAAGAAGAGCGACGGTTCGGTCCACACCGCCGGCCAGATGGCGGACTTCTACCTCTCGCTCCAGAAGCAGTATCCGATCATCTGCATCGAGGACGGCATGTCCGAGCACGACTGGGACGGGTGGAAGCTGCTCACGGAGAAGATGGGCTCCTGCACGCAACTGGTCGGCGACGACCTGTTCGTCACCAACACGAAGTTCCTGCAGAAGGGCATCGAGCTGGGCGTGGCCAACTCGATCCTGATCAAGGTGAACCAGATTGGAACGTTGACCGAGACGCTCGATGCCATCCTGATGGCGCATCGTGCGAAGTATACGGCGGTCGTGAGCCATCGCTCGGGCGAGACGGAGGACGCGACGATCGCCGACATTGCCGTTGCCACCAACGCCGGGCAGATCAAGACCGGGTCGTTGTGCCGGACCGACCGGATCTGCAAGTACAACCAACTGTTGCGGATCGAAGAGGAGCTGGGCAACAAGGCCGTCTACGGCGGCGTGATCTGACACCGGCGTGGGCGGGTGAGCGATGGGGTATCTGCCCAAGGTATACTGGTACGGGCTGGTCCTGCTGGGACTCCTGCTCGTCGGCGTTGTGGTCTGCGTGTTTACGCCGAAGGTCGAGGCGTTGCGAGCGATGCAGCGCAAGCGCGCCGCCGTCGAAGCCGAGAACCGTGAGCAGGAGGCCGGGGTGCGGGGGCTGCAGGAGAAGCAGTCCAGATTCCTCAGCGAGGAGGGCTTCGTCGAGCGGACCGCTCACGAAGCCGGTATGGTGAGACCGGATGAAGTCGTGTTTAAATTCACGACGGGAACCACCGCCGGAGTCGGCGGCCGTTTGCCGTAGACTTCTGCGTGCGCTTGCGTGCGCGGGCTTGCCCCTGCTGGCGGCGGGCTGTCTTCAGCTCGACGGCGAGCTGACCATTGGAACCGACCAATCTGCCTCGCTCCAACTCAGCTATACACTGGGCGACCAGGCGATGGAGCAACTGCGTGTCGCGGCGGCTGCCGCTGACCGGCTGGCGAAGGCGGCCGGGGAGCCGGTTGGTCCATCCGCCGATTCCGCGGCTCGCGTCTTCGGGAATCCAAGCGAAGCCGATATCCGAAACTACATGCGGAGCTTGTCGGCATACGGTATCCAATGTTCCGAGGTGCGTATCACGAGCGGCGGCGCCCGGCGTACGGTTCGGATGGCGGTGTCGTTTGAGGACTTGGCCCGGGCGGCCCGGGCGCCACTGTTGCAGGCTGCCGGTATCACGTTTCGGAAGAACGAGGACGGATCGTTCGAATTGAAGCGGGTGGCCCAGGACAACAGCGGGACCAATCTTTTGGCCAGCGCCGAAACCGTGCGCGAAGTCACCCCGGTCTTTGCCGGGTTCCGGACGAACTTCAGGGTCAAGACGTTGGGTCGGATCATGACGACGTCGGCCCGGAAACACACGCAACACTCGGCGGTCTGGGAGCACGATTTCAACCGGACCCCGTCTTCCGTCCAGGACGCGCTGTCGGGCGAAATCAGCGTCACCTACCGCAACGAGTAGGGGCCTGTCCGGGAAACCGGGCAGTTCTGACACAGTCGGGTCCTTCGACGAACGGTCTTGAGCCCGCGAGAGGAATCGCGCGGCACTGTGTCGCCGTCACACACAAAGCCGGACATCAGGCGGGGGCGATTTCGAACAGGGGCTGGCCCTTCTGGACCGCCGTACCGTGCTCGACCAGGCGCTTGACAATACGGCAGTCTTGTGGGGCCTTGATCGGGTTGAACAGCTTCATGGCCTCGACAATACAAACCGGATCGCCGGCCTTGACGGTGTCCCCTTCCTTTACAAGAAGAGGCTTGCCCGGTCCGCTGGAAGCGTAGAAGGTTCCGTTGAGTGGGGCTTCGATGCACGGTCCCTTGGCGGGTGCGGCCGGCTCCGTCTTTGTCTGGGCGGCGGGTTTTCCGGCTTTGGGCGTAGCCGCCGGCTTCGCGGCGGGATCCGCGGCGGCATCCGACTTCTTCGCGGTGTCGGCTGATACGGCAAGACCGCTGCCCTTGAGGCTGAGCGTCAGATCGTCGCGTCGGATCGTCAGTTCGCTCAATCCGAGGGCGTGGACCTTGTCGACGAGCGCCTCGATTTCGCGGTAGTCCTGTTCCGTCATCAACGGCGCGGCCGGGGCCGGAGCCGCGGGTGCGGCCGGCTGGGGCTTCGCGGCGGATTCCTGCTTCTTGAGTTCCAGGTCGGCCGGTGTCGAGGGCCGCTCTTCCATGGGCAGATCGCGCCACTTGAAGAACTCGATGGCGGGTTCGGGGAACAGGCAGTAGGAGATGATGTCTTCCTCGTTCTTGATGAGGTTCGGTTCCACGCCCATCGTGGCCTGCGGCAGGGCCGGCTCCAGCAGGTCGGCGGGCCGGCCGGTGACGATCGGCTCATCGCCCAGGATCTTCTTGCGGATCGCTGAGGCGATTGGGGCCGGCGAGCGGCCGTAGAGGCCCTTCACGTAGTCCTTGGTCTCCTGTGGGACCAGCTTGTAGCGTTCGCCCGCCAGGATATTAAGCGACGCTTGAACGCCGACGATCTGGCTGGTTGGCGTCACAAGCGGCGGAAAGCCGAGGTCGGCGCGCACGCGCGGGAGTTCCGCAAGCACATCGTTCAAGCGGTCCAGTGCATTCTGTTGCTGGAGCTGGCTACGCAGGTTGGAAATCATGCCGCCGGGGACATGGTGGATCAGGATTTCCGGGTCAATGATGTTGTCCGGATGATGCTGCGGACGGCGTTTGGGCGCGAGCACAATGAAGTACTGGCAGATCTTCCGAAGGGCATTGATGTCCAGGTTGGCGTGGTAGGAGGTCTCGGCAAAGATCGCGAGTATGGTCTCCACGGGCGGCTGCGACGAGAACCCTGCCATGGGCGAGATGGCGCAGTCGATGGCGCCCGCGCCGGCCACGACGCCTTCCACGTAGGTGGCTGTGGCCATTCCGCTGGTCGCGTGCGAGTGAATCTGGATGGGGACGCGGACTTCCTTACGCAGGGCGGTCACCAGCCGGCGGCACGAGATGGGGGCCAGAATGCCGGCCATGTCCTTGATGCAAAGCGAGTCAATGCCCATCTGGACCTGTTCCTTGGCGATCCGCACGAACTCGCGGACGGTGTGGACAGGGCTGATGGTGTAGCAGATTGTCCCCTGGGCATGTCCGCCGTACTTCTTGATGAACTTGATGGCCTGCTCAAGGTTGCGGTTGTCGTTGAGGGCGTCGAATACGCGGAAGATGTCGATACCGTTCTGACAAGCGAGGGCAATGAACCGTTCCAGCAGGTCGTCGGCATAGTTTTTGTAGCCGAGGATATTCTGGCCACGCAGAAGCATCTGAAGGGGCGTCTTGGGGGCCTTGGCCTTGATCTGGCGCAGCCGTTCCCATGGGTTCTCGCGCAGGAAGCGGAGGCACACATCGAATGTGGCGCCACCCCAGACCTCGAGGGAGTAGAAGCCTGCGGCATCGATCGTTTCGATGATGGGCATGATGTCCTTGCTGCGCATGCGGGTTGCCCATAACGACTGGTGCGCGTCGCGCAGCGTGGTATCCGTGATCCGCAGGGGGATACGGGATGTCTTCTTCACGGCAGCGGCGGCCTCGGTGTCGTGTACGTTGTTTTCCATGGCGTCTCCTTCCCAGACGTTCGGGCGGGCCGGTTCGGACCCGCGGATCAGCGCTTCTTGAATCGACCCATTGCGGTAAACTTGTCGTAGCGTCGGGCGACCAGTTTCTTCGGCGAGGTTTTGCGCAAGAGGCGCAGGTGGCGGATCAGGGCATCCTTGACGGCGGCGACCGTGGCTTTTGGATGGCGATGCGCGCCGCCGGGGGGTTCGGGGACGATGTCGTCAACGATCCGGAGTTCGCGCAGGGAGGGCGCGGTCAGCTTCAGCGCTTCGGCGGCTACCGGGGCCTTGGCCCCGTCGCGCCACAGGATCGAGGCGCAGCCTTCGGGGGAGATGACCGAGTATACGGAGTTGGAGAGCATCAGGATGGTGTCGCCGACGGCGATGCCGAGCGCGCCACCGCTACCGCCCTCGCCGGTGACCACGACCACGATGGGCACCTCGATGCCGGCCATTTCGGTGAGGTTCCGCGCGATCGCCTCCGCTTGCCCGCGGGCTTCGGCCTCCATGCCGGGGTAAGCGCCGGGCGTATCCACGAACGAAATGATCGGGAGTTTGTACTTCTCCGCTAACTTCATGAGGCGGAGGGCTTTGCGGTAGCCGTCGGGATTGCCCATGCCAAAGCGGGCGGCGATGTTCTCGTCGACCGTCTTGCCCTTCTGGTGTCCGATAACCATCACGCGAAGCTTGTCAATCCTCGCGAATCCCCCCTTGATGGCGGGATCATCCGAGTATGCGCGATCGCCATGCAGTTCGATGAACTCGGTAAAGACGCCGGCCAGATAGTCGTCCAGATGCGGGCGGTTCGGGTGCCGGGCAACTTGGACGATCTGCCAGGGCGTCAGCTTGGAGTAGATGTCCGACTCGACCTTGATGAGTTCCCGCTCCAGTTCAGCGATTTCCGGAGAGGTTACGGCTTCTTCAGCCTGCGCTTCCGTTGGTGTGACCTTGGGCGCGGTGGCGAGTTTCGCGCGCAGATCGAGCAGTCGCGCTTCCAACTCGAGCAGCGGTTTTTCAAAATCAAGTTCCATTTGGATCCACGCTTCGGTTCTATCGTGTCCAGTACCTTAACACGCTCGCCAGGAACGGCTTGAGCTCCCTCCTGGGCACGATCCGATCCACAAATCCATGCTGAAGAAGGTATTCGGAGGTCTGGAAATCGTCGGGCAGTTTCTGCTTGATGGTTTCCTCAATCACGCGACGACCGGCAAAGCCGATCAGTGCTTTCGGTTCTGCCACATTGAGGTCACCGACCATGGCGAAGCTTGCGGAGACCCCCCCCGTGGTGGGATCGGTCAGCACGGAGATATAAGGAATACCTTCCTTATGCAGCCTGGCGATGCCGGCGCAGGTCTTCGCCATCTGCATGAGGGAGACAATCCCTTCGTGCATCCGCGCGCCGCCTGAAGCGGAGACCACGACGTAGGGAAGGCGATGCTTCAGAGCGTACTCCGAAGCCAGAAGGATGCGTTCTCCAGTCCCGCTGGCCAGACTGCCTCCCATGAAGCGGAAGTCCATTACCGCCAGCACAACCGGAACACCTTCCATCAACCCCGTTACCGTCACAACCGATTCATTCAGAGAGGTTTGCTCCTTGGTCGCCTGGGCCTTGTCGGCGTAGCTCCCCTTGGCGTCAACGAACTTGAGCGGATCCGAGGTAGATACGTTAGCATTCAGCTCCTTGGCCGTCCCGTCGTCGATGAGAGACTCAATGCGCTCCCATGCGGTGAGGCGTTCATGGAAACCGCACTTTGGGCACACCTTGACGGCTCCGGTCCATTCCTCCCGGAAGATGTGGGCGGTGCAGGCGGAGCAGATGACCCAGAGCTCCTTTGAGTCCTCTGGGACGGCAGCAGCCTTCTTGACCTTGTTTGACCGTCTGAACCAAGCCATGGTTTCTTGCCTTCTTGCCCTTGTGTGCTGCGGAGTATAGCTTGGCTGGGGCCTCGGGTAGCAAGGAAAAAAGCGCAAGCAGGTTCTGGGCGCATCCGCGTCTCATTGGCTTTGCGGAGAGGCGCCGTAGGCCGCAACTCCGATTGCGGCCCATTCCGCAGCCGGAACCGGAGTTTCGGCCCACCTGGTTGCAGGCTCACTACCAGACGGCGAATCAGAACTGCTGGGACATGCGGGACATGCATTGCGCCGTCGGGCGAAACGGTTTACTATCCGAGGCATGCGCGTTACCGGGGGAATTCTGGGCGGTCGTTCCGTGACTGTCCCGCGTACGGGCGTCAGACCGACCCAGGACCGGGTTCGTTCCGCCGTATTCTCCATCCTGGCGGCTCGGATAGCCGGCTGCCGCTTCCTGGATTTGTTTGCCGGAAGCGGTGCGGTTGGCTTGGACGCGTGGAGTCGTGGCGCTGACATGGTGTGTTGGGTGGAGTCCAATGCACGGGCGCTTGTCGTGCTTCGGGCCAACGTAGCGGCGCTATGTCGGGAAGCGCGCGCGAGAGTCTATGGGATGGATGCCGCCCGCTTTGTCAAGGAGTGTCCGGAAAGCACCCCATTCGACTTGATCTATTGTGATCCGCCATATGAAAGAGGGGATTCGCCCGGGCGAATTCACCGTGTCTTTCTGTCGCTGTCAGCGTCTAACCTGTTGGCAGAAAACGGTTTGCTTGTTGTTGAACAACCGACGGATGGGGCTGCGGTCGAATGCAGCGGATGGAGTATGGCAGATGAACGCCGCTACGGAGGAACCCGTGTCGGCTTCTTCGTTCGTTCCAGGCGTCAAGGGGGTGCTGATGAGCAAGTTAGCGATATACCCAGGGACATTTGATCCGATCACGCTTGGGCATATGGATTTGGTGGAGCGGATCGCCGAGATCTTTGATGAGGTCATTGTGGCGGTTGCGATTGACACGCCAAAAACCACGTTGTTCTCGGTTGATGAACGGGTCGAGATGGCTAGGCGGCTGGTCGCAGGCTTCTCGAACGTCAGGGTCGAGTCGTTCAGCGGGCTGTTGGTCTCGTATGCCCGCCGGCGTGGCACCACCGTCATGATTCGGGGGCTGCGCGCGTATTCGGACTTCGAGTACGAATTCCAGCTCGCTCTGGCCAACCGGAAGATGGCACCCGAGACCGAGACGCTGTTCATGATGCCCAAGGAAGTTCACAGCTACGTAACCTCCAGCATGGTTCGCGACATTGCCAGGCTTGGCGGCGACCCGAGCGAATTCGTTCCCGGGTCGGTTGCCGAGGCTCTTGCCGCCAAGTTCACGTCCATGCGGAAGGGGAGCTGAGCCAGATATGCAACTCGACGTGGCGAGGATCGGGAGCGACGCTGAAGCGTTCAAGGGCGAGGAGGAGTCCGACATCCTCGATCTGCACGAGAAAGACGTTGCCGCCGCATCGCGGGTGCGTTATGACCTGATCGCCAGACGGATAGGCCCTGAACTGGTTGTTTTCGGATCGCTATCGGCCCGCATGCGGTTCATTTGCAGCCGATGCGGCGATGTTTTCGAGACGGAGGTCAGGGAACCGGAGTTCACTTTCAATACCGAAGTCCAGGCAGGGGTCGAATTTGTGGACTTGACCCCTGATATGCGCGAATCTATTCTCCTCGCTCTTCCGGCGCATCCGGTGTGCCGATCCGAGTGTGGGGGATTGTGCCCACACTGCGGTATCAACCGGAACCGGGAGTCCTGTCGGTGCAAGCCGCCGTCGGACAACCCATGGGGCGCACTGGACCGTCTGCCGTTGCGGTAGGCGGCGGCAGGAAGAGGAGGCGGCGACCGTTTCGCCGAGAGAGAGCAGGGGAGTATGGCCGTTCCGAAAAGAAGAACGTCAAAACAGCACATCCGCTCGCGGAAGGCGACGCATCGTCGGCCGGTGATCGCGACCCAGAAGTGCGCGAAGTGCGGTGCCGCACACCGTCCTCATCACGTGTGCCCGTCCTGCGGTTATTACCGCGGACGCCAGGTTATTACGGTCGAAGCGGACTGAGTTATGCGGATCGCGGTGGACGCGATGGGGGGCGATCATGCCCCCCGCGAGATCGTCAAGGGTGCGGTGCATGCCGCCCATGATCTGACGGGTGTTTCGAAGATCTTTCTGGTTGGTGATCAGCACGCGATCGAGCGGGAGCTGGCTGCGTACGGGAAACGGCCGGAAAAGATCGAGATCCGTCATGCCTCCGAGGTGGTTGGCATGGCCGAGGCTCCGGCCCTGGCGGTCCGGCGGAAGAAGGATTCGTCAGTCAGTCGCGCCATGGACATGGTGAAGGCCGGCGAGGCCGACGCGGTGCTGTCGGCCGGCAATACCGGCGCGCTGGTCGTGGCGGCGACCCTGAAACTTCGGACGCTTGCCGGTGTGGAGCGCCCGGCGCTAGCGGCGGTGATGCCGACGGTGAAGCGGCCGTTCGTGCTCATTGACGCGGGAGCGAATCCGGACTGCGAAGCGAAGCTGCTTCTGCAGTTCGCGGTGATGGGAACGGTCTACGTAAAGATTGTTCTGGGCCAGGAGACACCCGTTGTGGGGCTTATGGGGATCGGCGTGGAGGACTCGAAGGGCGGGAACGAAACGACGCGGGAGGCGTTCGGTCTGCTCCGCGCGTCACCGCTCAATTTTCGCGGCAACGTCGAGGGGCACGATCTCTTCCACGGGGAAACCGACGTCGTGGTGTGCGACGGTTTCGCGGGCAACGTGGTGCTCAAGACCGCGGAAGCCACGGCCCGTGCCGTCGGGCACTGGATGCGGAAGGAATTCACCGCCGGGGTGATACCGCAGTTGGGGGCGCTGCTGCTGCGGCAGGCGCTGCGGAGGATGAAGGCGAAGATGGATCCCGAGTCGTACGGCGGCGCACCGTTGCTCGGCGTTAACGGGATTTGCATCAAGACGCATGGGTCGTCGTCCGCCAAGGCCGTGTTTCACGGCATCCGCGTTGCCAGCGAATCGGCGCACGGCCACCTCAACGAACAGATCGAGAAGCTACTGGCGAAAGCGGCAGGTGTAAACGCATGAAGAAGACCAGCGCACAGCGCGTGGTGATTGCCGGGACGGGCGCCTATCTGCCGGACCGGGTTCTGACGAACGCCGACCTTGAGAAGAGGGTCGAGACAACCGATGAGTGGATCGTGACCCGCACGGGCATCCGCGAGCGCCACGTGGCTGCGGCGGATGAGGCGACCTCGGACATGGCGGCCGTGGCGGCGACCCGGGCCTTGGCGGCCGCGGGCGTGACGCCGGAGGCGGTCGACCTGGTCCTTGTGGCCACCGTCACGCCCGACACGCTGTTTCCGAATACGGCGTGCCTCGTGCAGCAGAAGATCGGGGCCAAGCGCGCTTTCTGCTTTGATCTGTCGGCGGCATGTTCCGGGTTCCTGTACGGCATGGAGACGGCGCGCTGCATGATCGAAGCCGGCAGCGTGAAGACCGTCCTGCTCGTGGGAGCGGAGAAACTCAGCGCCGTCACCGACTGGACCGACCGCGCGACTTGCGTACTCTTTGGCGACGGGGCGGGCGCCGTTGTGCTGCGGGCTGGCGATTCGGGAGGCCTCCTCGGTTCCGTGATGGGATCCGACGGTGCGCTGGCCGATCTCCTCAAGATTCCGGCCGGCGGGAGCCGCCTGCCGGCCAGCGCGGAAAGCGTGGCAAACCGCGAGCATTGCATCCGGATGGTGGGGAATGAGGTTTTCAAGCACGCCGTGCGCTGCATGTGCGACGCTGGCCAGGCAGTTGTCCGCCGGTGCGGGCTGACGATGGAAGACGTGACGTGGATCATTCCGCACCAGGCCAATATGCGGATCATCCAGGCGATCGCGAGCCGTGTCAGCAACGGCATGGATCGTTTCTGCGTGAATCTGGACCGCGTTGGCAACATGTCCGCGGCTTCGATCCCCGTGGCCCTCGACGAAGCGGTTCGGGCCGGCAAGATCGTCAAGGGCAATCGGATTCTCTTCGTGGCGTTCGGCGGCGGGTTCACGTGGGGCGCTTCCCTCGTGGAATGGTAGGAGGAACGGAACAATGACGAAACGCGCGGTTGTCTTTTCAGGGCAGGGTGCCCAGTTCGTGGGCATGGGCAAGGATCTGGCCGAAACGTATCCCTCCTGTTTGGCGCTGTTCAAGCGGGCCGATGATGCGCTGGGGATGGGGCTGTCGAAGCTCTGTTTCGAAGGGCCGATCGAGGCGTTGACGCGGTCCGACGTCTGCCAGCCGGCCATCTTCGTTGTCAGCACGGTGTGCCTGCAGGCGTTGCGGGAACGGAAGTCGGACGTGGCGTTCGCCGCGGCCGCGGGCCTCAGCCTCGGCGAGTGGAGCGCCCTGCACGCGGCCGGCGCCCTGACCTTCGAGGACACGCTGCGGATTCTCCAGGCGCGCGGGCGATTCATGCAGGAGGCTTGCGAGGCGCAGGCCGGCGGGATGGTGAGCGTCATGGGCCTTTCCGAATCCGCGTTGCGGGACGTGTGCGCCGCCACGGGGATGGAGATCGCCAATCTGAACTCGGCGGACCAGACGGTGCTTTCGGGCCCCAAGGCGCGGATTGCCGACGCCGAACGCGTCGCGAAGGAGAAGGGCGCGAAGAAGACCGTTGTTTTGAACGTGGCCGGCGCCTTCCATTCGTCGCTGATGGCGCCGGCGGCCGCGAAGTTGCAGGCGTTCTTCGCCGGCGTGACGTTCCGGGCGCCGATCCTGCCCGTGGTCGCGAACGTGACGGGGCTGCCGCACGGCGACGCGGAGTCCATCCGGCGCACGATGGTCGAGCAGGTTACGCACTCTGTGCGGTGGGCCGCCTGCGTCGAGTGGATCAAGGGGCAGGGCGTGACCTCGTACGTGGAGTGTGGGCCGGGCAAGGTTTTGACCGGCCTGATCAAGCGAATTGATCCAGCGGCCGCGCTTGCCAATGTGCAGGATCGGCCGACGCTGGACAAAGTGGAGTAGTCGGGAGGACACTATGGGCGTGTTGGACGGCAAGACGGCATTGGTGACGGGCGCGGCCAGGGGTATCGGGCGGGCGATCGCGGAGGAACTCGCCCGGGCGGGGGCTGACGTCGCGGTCTGTGACCTGGAGGAGTCGTGGCTCGCGGATACGGCCGCGGCGGTTCAGGGGCTTGGCCGCAAGACCCTGACGGGCGCGGTGGATGTGAAGGACGCCGCGGCTGTGAACGCCTGCGTCAACCGCGTCGTCGAGGGATTCGGGCGGTTGGACATTATGGTCAACAACGCCGGCATTACAAAGGACGGCCTGCTGATCCGCATGTCGGACGAGGACTGGGACGCCGTTCTGGACGTGAACCTCAAGGGAACGTTTCTTTTCACCCGCGCCGTGGCCCGGCCGATGATGAAGCAGCGGAGCGGCGCGATCGTCAACATCGCATCCATTATCGGCTTGATCGGTAATGCCGGGCAATGTAACTATTCAGCTTCCAAGGCGGGGGTGATCGCCTTGACCAAGTCGAGCGCGAAGGAATTGGCGGCCCGCAATGTGCGGGTCAATGCAGTGGCTCCGGGGTTCATCGAATCGAAGATGACCGAGGTTCTGCCCGAGGAGGTTCGGAAGAAAATGCTGGACGCAATTCCACTCCAGCGCTTTGGCTCTCCGCTTGACGTGGCGAAAGCGGTTGTGTTTTTGGCAAGCGACGTGGCGACGTATATCACGGGCCAGGTGGTCAACGTCAGCGGTGGCATGGTGATGTAGGTGACGGGTCGGTGGTCGAACCGTCAGTCAGCATAGAAGGAGATGGGGTATGGCACTTGAAGACAAAGTGAAGGAAATCATCGTCGAGCAGTTGGGCGTGAACCCCGATCAGGTGAAGCCGGAAGCGTCTTTCACCGAGGATCTGGGCGCGGACTCGCTGGACACGGTTGAACTCGTCATGGCGTTCGAGGAGGGATTCGGCGCCCAGATTCCGGACGAGGACGCCGAGAAGCTCAAGACGGTCGGCGCCGTTCTGGAGTATTTGAAGAGCAAGGGCATCAGCGCCTGAGACCGTTTGTTTCGGTTTGATCGGCCTGCGTCCGCATGAGGCGTTGCCTCCTGCGGAACGGGGCCGGTGAAAACATGGTATCGGAGCTTATATGAGAAGAGCCGTCATTACTGGGATCGGTGTGGTCTCACCCTTGGGGTGCGATCTCAAGTCGTTCTGGGATCGGATGAAAGCCGGTGAGTCGGGCATCGGGCCTGTGACGAAGTTTGACGTCACGGGCTACGACAGCCGCATTGCCGGTCAGGTCAAAGAGTTCGATTCGGGCAAGTTCATCGAGAAGAAGGAACTTCGCCGGATGGACGAGTTCTGCCACTACGCCGTGGCGGCGGCCCAGCTTGCCGTCAACGACTCGGGGCTGAACCTGGCGACCGAGACGCCGGAGCGCATGGGCGTGATTGCCGGCTCGGGCATCGGCGGCCTGCAGACGCTCCAGACCCAGCACAGCGCCTTGCGCGAGAAGGGGCCCGGCCGCTGCTCGCCGTTCATGATCCCGATGATGATCTCGAACATGGTCGCGGGCCTGATCGCGATCCGTTTCAACATGAAGGGGCCGAACTTCTCGATCATCACGGCGTGCGCCACGGCGCTGCACTCGATTGGCGAAGCGCTGAAGTTGATCCAGCGCGACGACGCCGATGTGATTGTTGCCGGCGGAGCGGAGGCGGCCGTGTGCGAATTGGGCCTTGCCGGCTTCGCGTCTATGGGTGCCCTGAGCGTCCGCAACGACGAGCCGACAAGGGCCAGCCGTCCGTTTGACGCCAACCGGACCGGCTTCGTCATCGCCGAAGGCGCGGGGATTGTGGTCATCGAGGAGTTGGAGCATGCGCGCAAGCGCGGGGCGCCGATCTACTGCGAGCTGGCCGGCTTTGGCATGACGTGCGATGCGTACCACATCACGGCGCCGGACGAGAACGGCGAGGGAGCGGCCCGCGCCATGCGCCTGGCCATGCGCGATGCCGGCCTGAACCCCGAAGATGTGGATTACATCAACGCGCACGGAACCAGCACGAAGCTCAACGACAAGATCGAAACCCTGGCCATCAAAAAGGCGCTTGGCGAAGCGCGGGGCCGTCAGATCATGGTGAGCTCCACCAAGTCCATGACGGGGCACCTGCTTGGCGCGGCCGGCGGCATTGAGACGGCGGCGTGCGCATTGGCGATCCGTGATGGTGTGGTTCCGCCTACCATCAACTACGAGACCCCGGATCCGGACTGCGATCTGGACTATGTGCCGAATGTGGCGCGAATGGCGGCGGTTCGGGCCTGCCTCAACAACTCGCTGGGCTTTGGCGGGCACAACGCCTGCATTGCGATGAAGCGGCTTGCGTAGCCGGTACGGACACGGGAAACGCGAAGGGCGACGCCATGGGCGTCGCCCTTTTCTTTTGTGCGCCCGGCATGGATCGGCGTATCAGGTGGTGCCCTTGGCCTGCGGAACGAGAATGCGCAGGGCTCCGGGCTTCAGCGAGACGTTGACCTCGGCCGGCGCATCGGCTAGTTCGCCGTCCACCTGGATGGGCGCGGCCGCTGCCCGACGCGCGGTCAGCCGGCGGAAGCGGCGGAACACGAACTGGGGGATGTGGGTCAGCGCGCCGGACAGGAGTTTGGGCAGGTTCGCCAGGATGAACGGCACGTCGTCGCGTCGGACGATCACCAGTTCGAGTTCGCCGTCGTCCGCCTCGGCCTGCGGCGCGATCACCGCGCCCCCGCCGTACTGAGTGAGATTCGCAACGGTAACCACGAGCGGATCACGAACGTTCAGCGTTTCGCCGGTATCCAACTCAACCGAGATGGCCTGTGGCTTGTAGTCCAGGAATTCCTTCACCCCGGCGAACACGTAAGGCAGAATGCCGCGAACCGGGAATTTCTCGAACGTCCTCACCAGGGCGGCGTCCCACGCCATGCTGGCGGTGACCAGAAAGGGGCGGCCGTTGATCAGGCCGACATCAATTCGCGCGACGGTTGCCTTCGCCAGGGATTCCACGGCGTCCGCGGGAGCCAGTGGCATCTCGAAGTGGCGGGCCAGACCGTTCCCGCTTCCGACCGGCACCACGCCAAGAACGACGTCCGTTTCCAGAAGACGGGAGCCGATGGTATTGACGGTCCCGTCGCCGCCAATGGCCACCAGCAGCTCGATTCCGTCCCGGACCGCGGCATCCACCTTGGAAACACAGTCTTCCTTGGAGTGACAGAACTGGTAGGTCACTTCGACGCCGTTCCGATCGAAATGCCGGTCGAAGGCACGCTGGACACGGTCGAACGACCACCGCACACCCGATCGCCGGTTGGCGAGAATGCGGATCTTTCGAAACTTCGTCGACATGCGACGACTATGGCAGGCCTTGGCCGACAGGTCGAGACCGAGGTTTTCGTACGTTCCGGGCGGCGACAGAATGGCGCGCCGCCGGCGCGACAAAATGGCCTCTCGTCTTGGCGGCGTTTCCCTGAACGGTGTCCAAGCCACGCGCAACGCTGTTTTGCGGTCTGTGTCAGACTTGGAGCCGTCAGGGCGCGTCAGTCGCAACCTCCTGGAAAGAGGCTGGTTGCGTCTGGCTTCGCCGGTGTGTGATGCTTCCGGCTTTCGCACGGTTTCCTGTTGGTATCCTCTTTGCTTTCTACCGCGGCGGGTATTGAGCAAACACCCAGACTGGAGGCACAAGATGAAGGCAGTCGTTCGGTGGCAGGTGATGGCAATGGTGGCGGGGATCCTCGTTATGCCGGCGGTTGGCGCAGTGGACAAGAGCGACGTCGACGCGCTCCGGCGCTCGGGGAAGGCGTTTGCCTCGGTGGCGAAGGAGACCACGCCGGCGGTCGTGTTCATCAAGGTCGAGAAGACCGTCGGGGTCTACATGGGGCCGAGGCGACAGTACAACGATCCGTTTCAGTTCTTTGGCGACGACTTTTTCGAGCGGTTCTTCGGGCAGCAAATGCGGCCGAGGCACTTTCGCCAGATGGGACAGGGAACCGGGTTTCTGGTCAGTAAGGATGGGTATATCCTGACCAACAACCACGTCGTCGGGGATGCCGACAAGATCACGGTGCGTTTGCACAACGGGCAGGAACTTCAGGCCAAGCGAATCGGGTCCGATCCGCGGTCGGAGGTGGCCGTGATTAAGATCGAGGGGAACGACTTTCCCTTCATCGAGCTCGGCGACTCGTCCGCCTTGGACGTCGGTGAGTGGGTCATCGCGATCGGGAATCCCTTTGGGCTCGCGGCAACCCTGACGGTGGGTGTCGTCAGCGCCAAGGGGCGGAGCGGCATCGGCATCGCCGACTACGAGGATTTCATCCAGACCGATGCGGCGATCAATCCGGGCAACTCTGGAGGCCCGTTGCTCAACGTGGAAGGCAAGGCGGTTGGGATCAATACCGCCATCTACAGCCAGAGCGGCGGATACATGGGGATCGGCTTTGCGATCCCGATCAACATGGCCAAACTCATCAAGGACCAGCTCGAGAAGACCGGCAAGGTCTCGCGGGGTTACATCGGCATCCACTTGCAGGAGCTCAGCAAGGAGCTCGCCGACTCCCTTGGCGTCAAGGTGGACAAGGGCATCGTGGTGACAGAGGTCGTGGAAGGGTCTCCGGGCGAGAAGGGTGGAATGAAGCGTGACGATATCATCGTGAAGCTGAACGGTGTCGCGGTGGAGAGCGTGAGCAGTTTTCGCAACGCCATCGCCTCGTCGCCGGCTGGGACCAAGGTGAGGCTGGGGCTGGTCCGGGGCGGTCGCGAGACGGAGGTTACGGTGGTAACCGGCGCCCTTCCCGACGAAGAAGGCGGCGAGAGCCCGGCGGAGGGTGTTCAGGACATCGGGATCAAGGTGGATGATCTGACCGGTGAGGCTGCCCGTCAGTTCGGTTATGCCATCGGCGAGGGCGTCATCGTGACCGAGGTGGAAGAGGACAGCCCGGCATTCAGGGCCGGTATTCGGGCCGGCAACCTCATCACCGCCGTCAACCGTGCGCCTGTCAAGTCGGCAAAGGACTTCCAGGAATCCATGGCCAGGGCCGGCAAACGCGAGAGCCTTCTGTTGCTCGTCAAGGACGGTCGTTTGTCGCGGTACGTGGTTGTCCGCCTGAAGTAGGCCTGCTCGCTGGAGCCTTTGCGGCATCTTCCCGCTATCGTTTTGTCTTGAGGTCACCGCATGGGCGCACTACATTAAGTCGTACTAATCAGACGAGGCGGATATGTCGGAATCGCTGACGAAGAACGCGTTGATAGGCGAAATCGCCGGTGCCGTGAAGCTGAGCAAGGCGGATGTGGGGCGTGTGCTGGATCGGCTGACAGAAATCGCCGGGCCGTCGTCAATCCTCCGGAACGCCTGGTTTCAGACTACGTCCTGTTGATCTGTCACGCGTGCGGGCAGGAGATTGAGGCGCCTGCGGACATGATTGGCATGCAGGTCGAATGTCCAA
>Ga0172375_10005006_pt1 | contig 19330 bp, 23 predicted proteins | sample LakKiv1m_FD_114537 | JGI IMG/M metagenome (GOLD analysis project Ga0172375, IMG submission 114537) | Freshwater microbial communities from Kabuno Bay, South-Kivu, Congo - kab_092012_11.1m | ecosystem: Environmental > Aquatic > Freshwater > Lake | place: Democratic Republic of the Congo...
TAAAATCCTGTTTTGGTAACAATGATTCGACCACAGACCATTGTTTGTCTGATAATTTTCTCATATACCTATTAGATTACCATCAGAAAGCTCTAGAAGTCAAGGTTTGGAGATGGGTTCTAGCGACAAACGTATAAATTTGGCGGTTAAAATCGACAATGAACAAAAAGATTTGTAAACATTTTCAGAAAAACGATCCGGTTTTGTTTTCCTACATTCAAAAAATCGGTGATAAAATCTTACCGATTAAAAAAGAAAAACCGGAAAATTATTTTTATCGCTTAAGTCGTGAAATCATTTGTCAACAGCTTTCCGGCAAATCCGGTGATGCGATTTTTGGCCGTTTTGTCAAATTATTTCCCAGCGGTTTAGTCCAGCCGTTTGATATCCTCTCCATCCCGCATGAAAAGTTGCGGGGAGTCGGGATGTCTCATGCCAAGGCGCGCTATATCAGAAATCTTGCCGAAGCCATTGTCCATGATAGTCTGGCGATTTTTCACCTTGACTTGATGGCAGATGAAGATGTTGTGGACGAACTGACAAAAGTCAAAGGGATAGGGCGCTGGACCGCGGAAATGTTTTTAATGTTTGTTTTGGGTAGGGAAAATGTTTTTTCCTTTGGGGATCTGGGTTTGAAAAAGGGACTGATGAAAGTATACGGCTTTAAAAAAGAACCGACTAGACAGCAAATGGAAAAAATTGTCGCTAACTGGTCGCCCTATAAAACCTATGCGTGCCGGATTATTTGGAGTTTGTTAGAATGAATCTTATGCAACTCCTTGATACAATCAGAAGCTCGACTAAAAAACGCAAAGTACTTTTAGTTGAGTTATCCGAAAAAGCTAAAAAAGACAAAAGTCTTCTTAACGATTTTACCAAATGTTTAGAGGAAGGAAATCCGGTTGAGAAAGGTATTTGTATGGAAATTCTGGAATATGTTACGCATGAAAACCCAGAAGCAGGCGTTCAATACATCGATTGTGCAGTTGTTTATCTTAATTATGAATCCCCGCTAGTCAAATGGGAATCGGCCCGGGTGATTGCCAATCTGGCAGCAAAATATCCAGAAAAAGCGGCAAAAGCGATCGATAAATTAATGGCAAACACCAAAGATAAGGGAACGGTTGTCCGTTGGAGTACGGCGCTGGCCATCGGAGAAATCGCTAAATATAATAAAAAAGTTCAGTCCGATTTGGTAAAGAAAATGGAAGGCTTGATAAAAAAAGAGTCAAATAGTGGAGTAAAAAACGTTTATTTGAAGGCACTAAAAGTTATTACAAAACAAAATGAATAAAGGAATGATTCAACAATTCGCTAAAGCTCGACAGGAATTTATTGACGCAGTGGAACGATTTCCTAAAGACAAACGAGCAATGGTTTTGTTTGACCGATGGAGTTTAAAGGAGATACTGACCCATATCGCCGGTTGGGATAATTGTATTGCCAACAACATTATTTGTATTAAAAAGAATCAGGAACCGCCGCATTATGGTAAAGTTGATGATTTCAACAAAAATTCTGTGGAAAAAGGCAGGAGATGGAATTGGGAAAGGGCTTATAAAGAATTTATCAAAGGCGGAGAATTAATCGTTAGAGAATACGGAAGTTTACCAGAGGCACTTTGGGATAAAAAATTTTGGCCGACGAAAAACTCCACTCCGCGTAAGTTCCTCCAGATCGTCACCCACCATTATCTTCGCGATCACCTGCCGGAAATCAGAAAGACGATTTTTTTATAGAAAACACCGGCTGATCATAGCACTAATTTGATCGTTGTTTCTTTTCCAACTTGAGAGTCAACGGTTACTTTCAAATCGTAGAGGTCGCAAATTTGTTTGACGATCGATAGACCGATGCCATACCCTTCTTGTTTATGCCCCGCAGCTTTTCCGCGATAGAAACGTTCAAATATATGTTTGATTTCTTCCGGTGTCATGCCTATTCCCTGGTTTTGGATCGTGACAACTGTATTTGAGGTAGATTTCGAGACCTTGATTGTGATGGGGGTAGCACTACGGCTGTATTTGATCGCGTTTGATATGAGGTTGGAAAGGATAATTTCCAGATATTCGTCGGGCAATTTCGTGATAATAATTTCTGGATAAGACATTTCCAAGGCAATTTGTTTTTCTTCGGCCTGTTTTTGAAATTGTTTGCGGAGTTTGGCAAATATGAAGTTGAGAAAAACAGAGTGTGATTTATTAAAGAATTGATCATCTTTTTTTATTTTAGTTAAAAACAGGAGTTTATCCAAAAGCGTATTGATATGAAACAAATCATCTTTGATAAGATTGATTTCCGGTTTAAGATTAGGAGTAACTTCCAAAATCTCAAGCGACGTGATTGCGCGCGTTAATGGCGTTTTTAGCTCATGCGACGCATTGGCAATGAATTGCTTTTGTCTTAGGGTCATGTCTTGCAGACGTTTCATCATCTCATTGAATCTGGTAGTCAATAAGGCCAATTCGTCTTGAGGATGGCCATCAACGCTTAGGTTTTTGTCCAACTTATCAAGGTCTATATTTTCGACTAGATGAGCCAGACCAATTAGCGGATTTAAGGTTTTTTGCGCCAGTCCGTATCCAATAATAAAACTTCCGCCCAGTCCCAAAAGTCCTAAAACTAAAAAAACCACAATCATCGTTTGCCGCAGTCCGATTAAATCTGATATCGACTTTCCAATCATCAAGGATCCGACCATCGCTCTATTTGATCGTAAAGGAACAATGATGATTTTAAGATCCTGATTATTCCATTTGGCCTGAATTTGTTTAGCTGTTTGGGAGGTGTAGACTGTGGAGATGATATCTGTCAATCGGGGTGGGGACTGTTTGTCTGTAAAAGCAAACAGCCCATAGGAACGGATCACTGCTTTTTTGGAATCAAAAATCATTGCCGAGATGTTTTCATTTGTTAAAAATTCTTTAAGCGACGCTCCCGTTTCATCTTTGCGGAAAATGATAGTGTTCTTTTCGATCAGCAGGTGATTGTTGATGATTTCTTTCATATCGCCCGTTAGGTCACGAATTAATTGATCGTTAAACATAAAAGTTAATATCAGAAAAAAGAGTGAGTATAATATCGCTAAGAGTAAAAAAACATACAGTGAAAAAGTGAGGGCAAATTGTTGGCGCGTGGTTAATCGGCGCATATCATGTACCCCTTATTTTTAACGGTTTTGATCAGGCTTCTCACAAAACCTTGGTCGATTTTTTTTCTTAAATATCTGATGTGGACATCTACTGTATTGGAGAAAGGATCAATATCTTCTCCCCAAACGTGGTGAAGCAGTGTCATGCGATCGATGATGCAATTTTTGTGCTGAGCCAGATATTCAAGTAGGTCATATTCACGAGGAGCGAGGTTAATATTTTTCCCAGCCCGAGTGACTTGAGCTGTATTGGTGTTAATTTTAAGATCAGCTATCTCAATCAGGGGCGATCCTTCAGTTTTTAGCGACCGTCTGATTAAAGCCTTGATTCGCGCCAGCAGTTCTTCTTTGGCAAATGGTTTGGTGAGATAATCGTCAGCTCCGCTCGTCAATCCTTCAACCTTGTCTTCCAGTTGACTTTTGGCCGTCAGCATCAGGATCGGAGTCGGATTATGTTGGGTTCGGAGTTTTTCACAAAGCTTGATGCCGCTTTCGTCAGGCAACATCCAATCTAAAATCACGGCGTCATATTTTTCCTCTTTGGCCAGATATAAACCCTCTTCGGCATTATAAGATGTTGTGACCTGATATCCTTGGGCGATTAGAATTTTCTCAATATTTGAGGTAATTCGTTTGTCATCCTCAACAATAAGAATATGCATAGCGCTATTGTATCACGGCAACAATCAATCGTTTTGCTTTCTTCTGTTTATGTTGTCGTTTGAGGGATGGCGGTTGTTTTCGCTCTTGTCTTGGTGGTTTGAATCTTGGTCTTCGTGGTCGATGTCGGTTTCGTTGTCAATTTCAATAACTGGATTGGATGATGAACTTCCATTTATTTCCGATTGATTATTATTGGTAACCAGATACGGTTGCATCCGGGATACATCGGTCCCGTGCTGTTCCTGATAAATGGCTGTTTGATCAGTTCCGCAAATAAACACATCTCCGCCCGGATGATCTGATCGAAGGGTTGCCACGTCGTATTGTTTAGCAAATAAGGTGATGATACAACTGTTGATATCGGTATTAACGGTGGGGGTTGGACTTAAAATCTCTGATTTTTTTTCATTCGATCTGAGCAGATTGGCTTCTTCTTGGAGCGCGGCCTGGACGGTCTTTACTTCGGGGACATTAGGTTTATATCCGTTCATGCTGCCGGCAACCTTGATAATACCGGCAGCACTGGTTGTGACGGTAATTCCCGAAAAGATCGCCATCATCAATGTAGATAATGTATGTTTTGTAAAATAATCCATGATTTGTTTCATAGGTATATCAAAGATAGAAAAATGATAATAATAGAAAACCAATAAACTTCCTCCAACATAATAGGCCCATTATAGAGAACTGAAGATTAAGAGGAGATTAAAGACAGGGATTGATATATTGCAAATTATTTGCAATAATTGCCGCATGGGGCGGGTCGAGCAAATTCAAAAAAGGCAGGCGTTAAGTTATTGAGAATATGAAATTAAACGGCAAAGTAGTGGTTTTACTGGGAGGGTTGTTACTTATTGGTATTTTGAGCCCAATTTTTAAAAACCGAATTTTTTTACTAAATAAAAACCAAAATAAGAAACTGCAAATTACTGCTTCATTTTATCCGTTGGCCAATTTGGCCAAACATGTAGGCGGGCAAATTGTGATGGTTACTGACATTACGCCCCCGGGAGCCGAACCACACGATTACGAGCCGACGCCCCAGGATATCGTCAAAATCACAGCGGCAAAAATTTTGCTTTTAAACGGCAATGGATTGGATATCTGGGCTGACAAACTAATCCCGACTCTCAAGAGCAAAGGAACAATGGTTGTTAAGATGAGTGATTTCTTAGGAGCGGGTAACAACGATCCGCACTTCTGGCTTGACCCGATCAATTATGAAAAAATGACAACAATAATCCGGGATACTTTATTAAGAGCTGACAAGATCCATGCCGCGTACTATGAAACTAATGCTAACCGTTATCTGAAGGAATTGGACAGATTGAATGCTGACTATGAAAATGGATTAAAATCCTGCCGCCTGAAGGAAGTAATTGTCTCTCACGACGCTTTCAGTTACCTGGCCAAACGTTACCATTTTACCACCCTGTTTATTGCCGGAATCACGCCGGACGAAGAGCCTTCACCCAAAAAAATCGCGGAGATAACCGCTGTGGCAAAAGAAAAAAATATAAAATATATTTTTTTCGAGACTTTAGTCAGTCCCAAAATTGCCGATACAATTGCCGCCGAGGCCAAGGCGCAAACATTGGTGCTTGACCCGTTGGAGGGTCTGACTGCAGAGAAAATAAAAATGGGGAAAAACTATATTAATATTATGAAAGACAACCTGGTAAATTTGCGAAAAGCCATGCTATGCCAATAAATAATAACATGATTAGATTTTCTCATGTAAGTTTTGGATATAGCGACAATTTGATTTTGAATGACGTCTCTTTCATTATAAAGAGAGGCAGTTATGTAGGGATGATTGGTCCGAATGGCGGAGGAAAAACAACCCTGCTTAAGATACTGCTGGGATTAATCAAACCCAAAAGAGGGACGGTGGAGATTCAAGGGACAGCGATCGGCTCTTTTGCTAAAAAATATGAAATCGGTTATGTGCCGCAGCGGGTGATGCAAGAAAATTTCAACTTTCCCGCCACTGTTTTTGAGATTGTTTCCAGCGGGAGGACGCCGATGAAAAAGGTATTCCAATTTTTCAATGGAGAAGACAAAAAAGCAATCGATCAGGCGCTGCGTATCGCCGGAGTCGATCAATACCGTCACCAGTTGATTAGCCGGCTTTCGGGAGGAGAACGGCAACGGGTATATGTGGCCCGGGCGCTGGCCGCCCGACCTTCAATATTGATACTGGATGAACCGTTTGCCGGAGTGGATATCGGATCGCAAACGGGTTTTTATCAATTTTTACGACAACTAAACCGCCGGCAGGGAATCACGATTTTGTTCGTTTCACATGACGTTGATGTGATTACGAACGAGGTGAGTGAGATAATTTGTTTGAACAAGCGATTAGTATGTCAGGATAAGCCAAAAAACATCCTCTTGAAAGAAAATATTATGGAAGAGCTATATGGCAAACGCGTTATTCACATTCATCGCGAACAATCATGATTGAAATTTTTCAGTACGATTTTATGCAGCGGGCGTTTCTGGCCGGCGTCATCATCGGCGTAATCGCTCCGGTGATCGGGATTTTCTTAGTGGTCAAGCGCTATTCTCTGATTGCCGATACGTTATCTCATGTTTCTCTTTTGGGTGTGGCCGGCAGCATCCTGCTAAAGATAAACCCAATCTTTGGTGCTTTAGCTGTTTCACTCCTAGCTTCGTTGGGGATGGAAAATTTAAGAGGGTCAAAAAAAATATTCGGCGAGTCAATCCTGGCCCTGTTTCTTTCCGGGAGTTTGGCTTTGGCTTTGATATTGATCGGGATTGCTCATGGATATAATATAAATTTTTTTAGTTATCTTTTCGGAAGTATTAGTACGGTAACGAATGAGGATTTATCTTTGATGGTGGTTTTTAGCGTAATAGTAATCGCGATGATCCTAGTCAATTATCAGAAACTATTTTTGATTTCTTTTGATGAAGAGATGGCATCTGCCGCCGGAATTTTGGTTAAGGTTTATAATCTAGTTCTCATCGCTTTGGCGGCAATCACCGTTTCGCTGGCGATGCGGGTGGTGGGTGTGCTCTTAGTCGGCGCCTTGATGGTTGTTCCGATTTTGTCTGCCATGCAGTATGCCCTGAGTTTTGCCAGGACGCAGATATTGGCGGTGGTTTTTTCTTTGGCGGCAATTGTTGTTGGATTGTATTTATCGTTTTATATCGATTTGCCAAGCGGCGGTACGATTGTGGCGGTGGCGTTGATATTTTTCGTTGCCAGTTATCTGGTTAACCGGAAAAAATAATGACGGATTTTCTTTAATTTATTTTGCCTGGCTGATGAGTTTTTGATAATCAGTCTCTTGTGCTACTCCGACCTGCTGATTGACTACCCGGCCGTTTTTGAAGATAATAACCGTCGGTATGCTCATGATGCCGAACTGTTCGGCCAGACTTTGTTCCTGATCAACGTTGATTTTAACAAATTTGAGCCCCGTCTCTTGATCGAGTTTTTTGGACAGCTCCTCCAGTAACGGTGAAAGAATTTGGCAGGGGCCGCACCAATCCGCATAGAAATCAGCCAGCACGATTCCCTTAAAGTTGACTACTTCTTCCTTAAAATTTTGTTGATTGATCTGTTGCATACAGTTTTTGGTAATTTTTAATCAGTTGGGAAACGATTTGATTTTGTTTTTTTAAGTTAATAATCCAGTTTTCCAAATATAATTTGCCCTGACGGGTGATTTGATATACGCTGCGGTCAGGACCGATCTGACTCTTTTTGCTTTGTTTTGAAATATATCCGTGTTTGACCAATCGGTTTAAGCCGCGGTACAGATTGCCGACACTGACTTGGCAGCGGCAATGGATTTTTAAGTTTTTACTCAGTTTGTAGCCGTAATCTGGCTGCTTGAGCAAAAGAAAAAGAACACACGGTTCAAAAAAATTTTCCAAAACCACTGACCGGCAATTTTTCCTCATAAAATCTTACTATATGCAACTTTAATATAGGTAGACCGATTTGTCAAGAGGAAATCAAAAGGATTTGGGATTATGACTTGCGGGATTTAACCTACGATCGTATAATAGTTAAATATGGACAAAACAACATCGTCCCTAACCCAAAAAAACTTACTGCGCGCCTTTACAGGAGAATCAATGGCGCGCAATAGATACTACACGTATGCAAAAGTAGCGCGCAAAGATGGCCTTGAATGGATCGCGCGCGTGTTTGAGGAGACGGCCGATAACGAACGGGCCCACGCCGAAGAATTATTTGAATTAATTAATGTTCCGCTTTCATTGAAGAATGATCTGGGAATAAAACCGTACGCAAAAACTTTAGATAACTTAAAAATGGCCGCTGAAGGAGAACATTATGAATGGACCAAGATGTATCCTGATTTTGAAAAAGCGGCAATCGCAGAAAAAGCCGCCGAAGCGATCCGCTTGTTTGGTCAGTTAAAAAAAGTCGAGGAAAAACACGAAGAGCGCTATCTTATTTTAGCGAAAAAAATGGACAGCGACACCCTTTATAATTCCAATGCGGTGTTGGAATGGAAATGCCTCAATTGCGGCAATATTTATAAGGGCAAAACCCCGCCCAAACAGTGTCCGGTTTGTCTGAAACCTTTTACCTGGTATATGCCTTTAGGGGTGGTGAGATAAGAGATAATATGCGTCTACGGAAATTTATCATTCCAATTTTTCTAATTGGTATTGTTGGCGGAATGATCTTCAAATTAACGAGTTTAATATCAGATGAGAATTTTGAGAATCAACTGCCGGCAGTCAATCATGATAGTTTTGATATCGCTCGGCCGCCGCGTGATTCGATCACCGGACAGCTGGTAAACTGGCAGGGCAAGGTTTTATGGCAGGGGCGCGTAGCAACACAGCCGGCCCAATTGACCGGCAACGACAAAATTCAACAGGGTGAAACTTTGTTAACCAAAGGAGACAGCTCAGCTACCATTCGTTTTCCCGACCAGGCCACGATCAATCTTCAGCCGCAGACCGAGATCGAGTTTGTTCAGTTGCTGCCAAGCAATTTTGTATTTAATCAAGTGGCCGGCACAGCAAACTATACAACCAGCAGCCAAACGGCATGGTCGGTGCGCAGTCTTCATCTGTTGGCAAAAATGGAAACGGGAGAGATGGTCTTTACGGTCGATAAAGAATTGGGAAAAATCATGATCGATGTGAAAAGCGGTTCGGTTACGGTCGGTTTTAATGATCTTGATAATCGCAGCACTGTTTATAAAATAAAGACAGGCCAACGATTTATTTTTATTGACGATATTCGCCAAGGACAGATACAATAAATTATTGGACTGATTTTTTATAATTTTCAAGCGGATTGAGAATAGTGTTACCCTCATAACCCAATGCCCACAAAGCCATGCCTCCTAATTTGTATTGATTGGCCAAATCAATTTTTTTACCTGTTGCCATGATTTCTGGGTAAAAAATCTGATGGTAAGTTTCCGTATCTTGATCTTTATAGACGACATAAGCTTCTTGTCCTAATTTGTCGGTCTGTACACTGCACGAGGGGCAATCTTTAAGAAAGTTCTCGACTTTGCGATTGCTGATGCTTAAACCGGTCTGGGGAATTACGCCCGAGCGGGGAGTTTTTCCCAACGTTTCCCATTCATATCCGTAAAGCGGCATTCCCAACAGTATTTTTCCCGGTGGGAGTATTTTGAGCGCTTCTCTTAAGGCGGTTCCACTGTCAAATTCCGCTTCGATTCCGGCGCCGCCGATTGGGGCTACGGGGCCGGTAACCTGCGATCCTTGGTAATGAAAATCATAGGTCATCAAAACAACCCGATCGACAATTTTTCCGACGTCTTTTAAATTGATTAAATATGGTTTGATTAATACGATCGGACTGGCGTCAATTGTCACGGTTGCCAGATGTTGCCGGCTCATATTTTCTTTTACGGTTTTGACAAAAGAGGTGAAGTTGACTCTTGCCTCAGGGGATGCGGTTAACACGCTTTCGATATCCAAGTTAAGATCGGTAAACCCGTACTCTTTCATAATCAGGACAATATCATCAACAAGATTACTAGCGTGAACAGCAGGGTTACTAATCAGTTGCCCGATCGTTTTTTCATCGCTGCCAAAGACAAGCAATGACAGTTGAAGATTGTTCTTTTTCGCCTCATTTAAAAAACCGTCAATGTTGCCCGAATGTAAGGCGTACCAACCCGGATCTTCTTCGCCGGGGTTGGTTAATTTTTCAATTTTGCCGTCAGGCCCGATCGTCAGGCCGAAATAGGTCAAATTGGTTAAGTATTTTGAATAATCCTTATCGGCGGCATTTAACAGCCAATACGGCAAAAAACCGATGACTTGATGCCGCCGGCCCAAAGGATTAATTAATTGTTCAGGCAGATTGTTTTTGCGGTAAGTCTGATAGAGAAGACTAGCAGTTGGATAGCCGATCCAAAAGCCAAACAGCAAACTGAAAACGGCCAGCAGTTTTTTTATCACAATTTATTTTATCACTCCATCTGTATTATCGATTATAATAAAAAATTAGGGGTTAATATGATACCGAGAAAGCACAAAAAACTGTGGATTCTGGTCGGTTTAATAATCATGGTGGGGTTGGTCTATCTTGTTGTAAAGAATCTGCGCGACATAGAGCTTATTGTTAATAAGGCGGGATGGGCGGCTCCGGTTGTGGTGGTGATATTATATGGTCTTTTCGCGCTTACGCCTATCTCGACTGATCCATTAACGATTGTTAGCGGCGCTTTTTTCGGCCCTTTGGGAGGAATTGTCGTTAGTTGGTTGGGCAATAATATCGCGGCGACGGTTGAATATTATTTTGGCCGGCATATCGATAAAATTACCAACTTCAAAGAATCAAAAAAACATTTGCCTTTTGGATTAAGCCGGTTGCGAGTCAGTTCTCCTTGGTTTCTGATTTTCGGCCGTCTTATTCCCGGTTATGGAGGAAAGGTTATCAGTGTCATGGGAGGGATGTATCATGTTCCTTTTCGCCGATATCTTTGGACTACTTTGCTGGTAAATTTATGCGGATCGCTGCTTTTGACTCTGGGAGGTTATCACTTAATCCATCTTCTGAAATTCTAAAACCTTCTGTTTTCTTTGATCCAAGGACAAATCACTGCTAATTCCCGGCCCGTTAATACAGCCGCCATCACAAAATAAAACATCGACAAAACGGATGGCGGGATTTTTTTGAAATTCTTCCAAAATAATATCAACGTTTTTCCAGCCGGAGACGATTCGGATCTCTTCGTCTTTTAAAATATCTCGCAGTCCGCTGCTGTAAGTGAGCCCGCCGTCAAACGGATAAATCCTGGTTGACGGTTCGAGTAAATCAAAATGATCGGCTGTCGTGAGGGTCGTATAATTCATGTTAAATTGGGCGAAAATATTCTCCAATTCTTTGTAGGTGATAACAAGAATATCCAAGGTTGGATAGTCTTCGCTTGCTTCCCGCTTTTTGACGATGCAGGGGCCGATGAAAACCGGTTGATAACCTGGATATTTTTTTTTGACGATTTTGGCGGTGGCGATCATCGGCGAGTCGGCTTGGAACGTCAGGTAGGGAATGAGACTTGGATATTTTGACCGGACATGGCGGACAAAACTGGGGCAAGGACTGGTGATAAAACGGGATTGGGGATTATTTTTTAAAAGATTTATCACGGCTTCGTTGGTTTTTTTGGCGCCGGCCGCTACCTCGACAACAAAAGTAAATCCCAGCTGTTTTAGTTTAGTGACAATCTGAGGATATTGATACATCACGATAAATGATGGCGCCAACATTGCGACAAGGGGTGCTTTTTGTTTTATCAATTCGATTAATCTGGCCGATTCGTTCATATGATTAACGCGCGTTCTTGGTAATCTTCATCGCAACCATCCCGCCGGCAATGGCGGTCAGTAACTGAATTAACCCCATTGAAGCAAGAAAAATCCCCGGGACGATTTTCAATTGATAAAGTATGAGGGCGAAAATATAAAGAAACAACGCTTTACATGAGCCACTAATGATAATTGCTAAAATCGGCACAGTTTTTTTACAAACATAAATATATGATTTCATCAAGATTAAATTGCCAAGCCAGATGAATGGCAAAAAATAGAGTAAAAACGGAGTAAATTTACCAAACAAGATTCCATGGCTTAGGGCGGCTAAGCTTGGTAAAACTGCAACCGGATACCAATGTTTTTGAGGAAGTTTATTGGTAGCGACCAATAAAATTAACGCATTAACCAATGTGCCGGTAAGCCATTGCGGACCGGAAACAAAAAAAGGAATGGCAAACGCCAGCGCCGGCAAAATGATTCGCAATGGAATTCTGGTTATTTTGGTTAATATGGTTGTTTGTGGCTCCATAATTTAATCATAATAAAAACAGAACTGTATAACAATGTGATATGATTGAGGAATCATATGCTAAAAATTATTTCTACTAATCCGGCCGATAGTTATAAAAAAATCGGTGAGGTAACTGTGTCAACCGCCAAAGAAATTCGCCAAAAAGTGGCTGAGGCAAACTTAGCTAAAAAAAATTGGAAAGAATTAGGAGTCAATCAGCGCACGGAAATATTGAGGCCGATTTATCAAGAAGTTATAAGAAGAAAAAAGGAAATTGCTCGGTTGGTGACGAAGGAAATTGGCAAACCGATTTCCGAGGCGATCGACGATATTAATTGGGATTTAACTTATTTATCCTATTTTTTAGAAAACGGGAAAAAATTTTTAGCAGAAGAAATCATCTATAAAGAAAAAAACGCAATTCATAAAGTTGTTTACGAACCAATCGGAACCGCGGCAGTGATTGTTCCCTGGAACTTCCCGTTTGGCAATATGCTGTGGGGAGTCATTCCCAATCTGATCGCCGGCAATACTGTGGTTGCCAAACATTCGGAAGAATGTCCATTGTCGGGGAAGTTATTTGAAGAGATCATGAGTGTTTTGCAACTGCCAAAAGGGGTTTTATCCGAAGTCTACGGCGATGGGAAAGTGGGGGCGTTACTGGTTGAGCAAGATATCGATCTAATTTGGTTTACGGGCAGCTCTGCGGTCGGGAAGAAATTATATGAGATTGCCGGGCGAAAATTTATCAAGGCAATTTTGGAAATGGGTGGCTTTAATCCGGCAGTTGTCTTTGATGACGTTAGTCTTGATGAAGTAGTCGAAAAACTATATTACAAACGTTATTTAAATAACGGACAGGTCTGCGATGCGGTGAAACGGTTAGTTGTTCACAAAACAGTCCAAGCCGATTTGATGAGTCAATTAAAACAATATCTAAAGACAAAAAAAGTGGGCGATCCTAGTGATCCGTCAACTCACCTTGGCAGTTTGGTGGCAAAACGCCAACTTGAAGTACTGGAAGCACAGGTTGAAGATGCGTTAAAAAAAGGAGCGAAACTGATCTGCGGCGGGAAATCAATCTTCAGAAAAAAAGGAGCTTATTATCTGCCAACAATTCTCACTGAAGTAAAAAGGAATATGCGTGTTTGGCAAGAGGAAGTTTTTGGCCCGGTGTTGGCGGTGATGACTTTTTCCAAAGAGGAGGAGGCGGTTCGTTTAGCCAATGATACGGTCTATGGTTTGGGTGCTGAAATATATTCCAAAGATGCACAACGAGCCAAACGCATAGCGTCGCAGATCGATGCGGGAAACATTAATATTAATAACGGCAATCACTGGATACCATGTAGTCCGTTTGGCGGCTATAAATCTTCGGGGATGGGGCGTGAACACGGGCGGTGGGGTTTTCAAGAACTTTGCCAGATAAAAAATATTGCGATTGGGTAAGATTTCCTTTATTAAAGATTAGTTTGTCTTTCTTGCTAATTGATTAAACCAGTTATTTAATTTTTTTGGGATTTCGAAGTAATATTCCGGTCGAATATTGTTGGTTAATTTCTCTTGTTCGGTGAGCGGAATATTGAGGTGATCGATTAAATCTCTTGCTTGGTTTTTAGATACAAATTTTCCTTTTAGGTTTTTTGCCGCATTAATTATTCCTTCCCTAACGGCATTTTTTACTTTAAGATGTTCGTGATTATACAACCATCGGCGAAAAAAAATTTCAAAATCGCCCGATTGAATCGGATCAGCCAATCGCTTAAAATAAACGATTGCCGATGTTGTATTAGGTTGTGGATAAAAGGCGGTTTTTGGGACAGTTTGTTTTACTTGCGCTTGAAAATAAGCTCCTAAAATTGGTTCTTGATTGACTTTTTCAGCCAACGATAAAGGAGCCATCCAAACCAAATCTTCCTGATACCATGGCCAATTCGTATAGTTATGCAGCATGTTTTGCGCCTGACTGTAGGGAATGCAGGAAACTGTTTTATCAACCCGCGGAGTTTTGTTTAAAAAGTCCTTTCGATTTAATAGTTTATAGGCATTTCCATAAATCACCTGGACATTTTGCGGCAATCGCTGTAAAAAAGGCTTAAATCTTTCATCAATTTCAATGGCTAAAACCTCTTTGGCTTTTTGGGCGAGTTCTTTAGTCAAGAAACCTAAGCCCGGACCAACCTCCAGCACTCGATCATTGGAACTGATTTGAGCAGTCGCGACCAGTTTTTTGATAATCGAGCAATTAATCAGAAAAAATTGATCTTGTGAAATATCGAGAGGTTTGGTTTTAATGAAATCCATTGCTTGGTTGAGTAATGAGTCTTCCATAGTTATATGGTAATATTTTTCCTTTCATCCCGAAAAATCAGCCAATACATATAAGTTACCGATAGAGTAACGATTTGAGACAAGAAAAGAGCCTTGGCTGGTGTCAGATAATCGCCGACTAACCCTAAAATAAAAGCATAGATCGCAAAGAAAACACTCTCCATTAGAGAAATCAAAGATCCGATAGTGGCGCGCTGATGAGGTGAAAATTCTTTCTGGTATAAAGAGCTTTTAGCAACAGAAGTGGCGCCATAAGTTAGCGAAGTGCCGGACATAAGTAAAGGTGAGGCAACGGTCGGGAATAATGTCGAAAAACCATTAACGATTTTTGAGACAATACTTCCCCAGAGTAGTGTCTTTGCATCGCCTAGTTTATCAATTATTTTCCCTCCAAAATAAAAACTGATTGTTCCTCCAAGATAGGATAAAGTTTTTGCAATCCCAATCGCCCATAAAGGCCAAAGCGAATTGTAAAAAGCCGATTGGAATTGAAAGAGCGCTTCACCGGTGGCCCCGCCTATAGAACTGGCAATACTTAGCAATCTTAATTTTTTGTTTTTAAAAAACAATTGAAGAGCTTCTTTCGTATGGATATAAATATTGGCGCTTTTCTCAACATGTATTTTTGGCTCAACGATCTGGAAGCTTAAGAGAATACAGATTAATTGTGGAATTACAGACAGCCACATAACCAATGCGAATGATCGGCTGGCTACAAAACTGCCGATTATTGCACTAATTGCTAAGGCCGCCTGAAAAAGCGAACTTAGTTTGCCTAAATGTTCGTGAAACCGATGTTCTTGTTTTGAGGCTTTTAAGGAATCATGAAGTAAAGCATCATTATTACCACTGTAGAAAGCAATTGACATTCCTTGAAAAATAGCACCGACCAACAAGATCCAATATGATTGACCAAGAGCATAAAAAAGAGAATATAAAAATGCAGAGAAAGCACCAAGGATGACAGTATTTTTTCTTCCAACTCTGTCAGATAATATTCCTGTTGGCACCTCAAAAAGAGCATCGGCAATATTGGCTATCGAAAAAATACTCATTCCCAAAGCAAATGAATGAGTTATTTGCGAAAAATAAATGATGGTAACTGGCGCATAAAGTTTAAAGTCGGTAAAGAAATTAAACCACGCCAATGTCTTTAGATTCTTTCGAGCGTCCATTATGCCATTATAACACCGCTTAACACATTTCTGTTTTAAGCAGGAATGACAATCAAATCCTTTGAGTTTTGACAATGAGAGGGAAATTGACTAAGCTTTTTTTATGGCACGGGATTTAACAAAATTATTTTCTCCCCAGTCGATTGCGGTGGTTGGCGTATCACGCACGCCGGCAAAAGTCGGGGCGATTGTACTAAAGAGTATTATCAAGTTTGGTTTTAAGGGGAAAATCTATCCTGTTAATCCAGCTGTTGATCAAATCGGGTCACTTCAATGTTATCCCGATTTAAAAAGTTTGCCGGAAGTTCCCGATCTGGCAATCGTGGCCATTCCGGCCGCGGCGGCACTGGAAATTTTACAACAAGCTGGAGAAAAAGGAATAAAGAACGTTTTGATCTTTGCCGCTGGCTTTAAAGAAAGCGGAGAAGAAGGATTAAATTTAGAAAATCGGCTGGTGGAAATTGCGAAACGATATGATATTGATGTCCTTGGGCCAAACTGTCTAGGTTTTGTAAATACTCTATGTCCGATTAATGCCACGTTTGGGGATGTATCGGGTAGGCCCGGAAATATCCGTTTTATCTCCCAGTCCGGAGCAATCGCTTCCAGTATGTTTGATTGGTGTAAAAACTCAAATCTGGGTTTTTCCGAATTTATCACTTTAGGAAATAAGGCAGTCATTAATGAAAACGATATTTTGGAGTATTTCTTACATCATAAAAATAAACCGTTAGCGTCATCTGATCAGCAAGGATTATCCGACGTTTTTCCAGTCGGGTTATATCTTGAATCAATTGTTGATGGTCGAAGATTTATTAAACTGGTACAAAATCTTACCAAGACTAATCCGGTTTTTATTATTAAACCTGGCAAGAGTCATGCTGCAGTTGAGGCCATGCGATCACATACCGGGGCAATCGCCGGCGAGGATGCGGTTTTGGATGTGGCTTTAAAGGAATCCGGTGCCATCCGTTGCCAAACGCTTGAGGATTTTTTTGATTTGTCGCGGGCATTTGCTTGGGAAAATGCGCCAAAAGGACCAAGGGTGGCGGTCATTTCCAACGCCGGCGGGCCGGCGGTAATCAGCACCGATGCGATCGTTAAGGAAAGGCTGGAGATGGCGAAGTTTGACGAAAAGACAAAAGAAAGCCTGCAGCAAGTATTGCCAAGATCGGCCAGCGTTTTAAATCCGATTGATGTTTTGGGCGATGCTTTGGCCGATCGGGTTGCGGGAGCGGCAGAAATTGTTTTGGCAACCGACCAGACTGATGCGTTAGTGGTGATCCTAACTCCACAAGTGATGACGCAGATGGCAAAGACGGCACAGTTGATCGGCGATTTATCCGCCAAATACCAAAAGCCGATTTTTTGTTCGTTTATCGGCGGGTCGTTGGTGGTGGAGGGCGAAAAAATACTTAATGAATATAAAATCCCCTCATTTCGTTTTCCGGAGCGGGCAGTTACCGCAGTTGGAGCAATGTGGAGATGGAAAAAGCAACAGATGATGCAGACGAACCTGTTCGACATCTCAACGATTTCTTTACAAATGGATGAAGATCGGATTAAAAACATTTTGCATAAGGCATTAGTTGATAATCAAACTACCGTTGATGGAGAAGCCGCAAATCAATTATTAACTGCAAGCGGGATTGCCACGCCAAACACAGCGATGATTGCCGATATTAAACAAGCGATCGAGATTGCAAATAATATTGGCTGGCCGGTAGTTTTGAAATTATCGGCTCCGGGATTATTGCACAAAACCGAACTGGACGGAGTGATTACCGAAATTGCCAATAAAGAAGAATTGACGGTTGCTTGGGCTAAACTGCAAATAAGTATTAAAAAATTAGAAGCGTTGGCGCAAAAAGATGTCAAAGTCATAATCCAAAAAGACATCACCAACGGAGTTGAGGTAATTGTTGGCGTCAAGCGAGATATTACTTTCGGACCAGTGCTTTTATTTGGAGCAGGGGGAACCTTGGCTGAGCTAATTGTCGATCGCAACCTGCAGCTTTTACCGGTCAACATTGCTCAGGCGAAAAAATTAGTAGAGCAGTCGAAAATTTATTCAATTCTCAAAGGGTATCGAGGCGGGTTTCCCTATGCCTTAAGCCGGCTTTATGAGCTGATTGTTCGCTTAGGAAAACTGGTAGGAATTTGTCCTGAGATCAAAGAGATGGAAATTAATCCGGTCATTGTGACTCGCAGCGGCACATTTGCGGTTGACGCAAAAATTATTATAAAATCTCAAGAAGGACCCAATTTATAAATTAGAAAAATAAATATGGAAATTGTTCCTAATAATAAACTACTTGATTTGACAGGGAAAACCGCCATCATTACGGGCGGGTCGATCGGAATCGGTTACGGAATTTCCTATCGTCTGGCCGAAGCGGGCGCCAATGTTGTGATTGCCAGTCGCAACCAGCCGGAAGCGACTGAAGCCGTTAATAAATTAATTGACAAAGGCTGGCATGCTCTGGCGATTAAAACTGACGTTTCCAATGAAGTTGATGTGAAAAATTTAGTTGAAGAAACGGTGAGAACTTTTGGGGAAGTTGATATTTTAGTTAATAATGCAGGAATTTATCCCAGTATTCCGGTGTCACAGATGACTTTACTTGAGTTTGAAAACGTTCTTTCGATTAATCTTAAAGGAGTTTTTTTAACAATTAAATATGTGGCGGAAAAAATGATTACGGCGGGGAAAGGCGGACATATTATCAACATCACATCGATCGATGCGTTGCATCCTTCAATGATTGGATTGGCAGCTTATGATTCGTCAAAGCACGGCGTTTGGGGTTTGACGAAAAACGTGGCATTGGAGTTAGCCCCCCATCGAATTTGGGTTAATGCAGTGGCGCCGGGAGGAGTATCGACGCCGGGAGTTGCTAAAATGCAATCGGCAATGATGCCGCAGGGAATCGGCCCGGCCAAAATTATGGAGATGTTTTTGGCCAAGATCCCGATGAAACGGATGGGTGATCCCGATGACATCGGCAAAGTCGTTTTATTCTTAGCATCAGACATGTCCTCCTACATGACCGGCAGCCAGATTGTGGTTGATGGGGGGATGCTGTTATCGTAAATCGATGAAAAAAATTAGACTCAATATTTTGATACCGATGTTGATTTTGTGCTTATCAGCCGGTGCGGTTGGGACGTTTTTTACTGCGTTTTCGGTTCGTGGCTGGTATGCAGCTTTAAATAAACCGTTTTTTAATCCGCCCGACTGGGTATTTAGTCTTGTCTGGACAGCCCTATATTTAATGATGGGAATGGCCTTGTATGAAATTTGGATAACAAAATCGAAAAAAAAGTATAAATCTGATGGTTTAAGATTATTTTTCTTGCAGCTTATCCTTAACACTGGTTGGTCGGTTATTTTTTTTGGGTGGAAAATGCCTTTGTTGGCGCTGGTTGAAATCATGATTTTATGGGTGATGATTTTATTTACAATCCTTAATTTTTATCCTGTCAAAAAATCTGCCGCCTATTTATTGATTCCCTATCTCGTTTGGGTTTTTTTCGCAATAATACTGAATTTTATGATTGTCGTTGGTTCTAGACTAGATAACGTCTGTTATACTAGTCATTATGATTGTCAGTAGGCTCCGATTAAGTAAATACCAAACGAAAAAAATTATCTGGTACTTTTGTGTCGATATTCCCGCCTCTAAA
>Ga0172375_10005007_pt1 | contig 19329 bp, 16 predicted proteins | sample LakKiv1m_FD_114537 | JGI IMG/M metagenome (GOLD analysis project Ga0172375, IMG submission 114537) | Freshwater microbial communities from Kabuno Bay, South-Kivu, Congo - kab_092012_11.1m | ecosystem: Environmental > Aquatic > Freshwater > Lake | place: Democratic Republic of the Congo...
AAAAGTCGTAATTGCTGATAACTGTGCTTATTATGCAAATATGATTTTTAATAATTCTACTGATTATTCCGGTAGCACTTTAGTCATTGGAGCGTTATTTTTTGCTTTTCAGATTTATGGTGATTTCTCCGGTTATTCTGATATAGCAATTGGAGTTGCCAGGTTGTTTGGCTTTGATATTATGCGTAATTTTGCTTTTCCTTATTTTTCCAGAGATATTGCCGAGTTTTGGAGGAGGTGGCATATTTCTCTGACAACATGGTTTAGAGACTATCTATATATACCATTAGGTGGAAGTAGGGGTAATTTTTGGATAAAAGTAAGAAATATATTCGTTGTATTTATTGTCAGTGGTTTTTGGCATGGTGCAAATTGGACATTCATCGCTTGGGGAGCTCTGAACGCAATTTACTTCCTTCCTTTGTTGTTGCTAAATAAGAACAGAAGCCATTTAGAGATTGTTGCGCGGGGCAAACTTTTTCCTTCTTTCAAAGATGTTTTGAATATAAGCGTTACATTTTTCCTTACTATTCTTGCTTGGGTATTTTTTCGAGCAGAAAATGTCGCCCATGCTTTAAATTATATTGCTAAAATATTTTCTCACTCATTATTTCAGTCACCCGAGATATTCCCTAAAAGGATTATTTTATTTATCAGTTTATTTTGTACCATTGAATGGTTTGGAAGAGAGCAACAATATGGGATTGCAAATATTAAATTTGTGCGGCCAAGAATAGTTAGGTGGTTTATATATTATGGGATTGCCTTTACCATTTTTTACTTGGGCGGTAGTGAACAACAATTTATCTACTTTCAATTTTAAATGCTGAGTAATAATATGAATACATTCATTGTCAAAGTTTTCGTATTTGGATTATTATTGCTTGTGGTTTTTGGTATTGGCCTTGTCATTCCTGATAAATCAACAATACAAAACTTGCATTATAGTATTATTGATAAACAAAGATTACTTCAAGAGGTGAGCGCTCCCCGTTTAATTTTGGTTGGAGGATCGAACTTAAGTTTTGGAATCAACAGTAAAAGAATGCAGGATTCTTTAAATATCAACGTTATAAATGCTGGAATTCGCGCACAATTTGGGCTTAAATTTATATTTGATTATATTGGCTCATACATTAAAGATGGTGATACGGTTATCGTTATCCCGGAATATGAGCTTTTTTTCAAAAAAGATGGAGTTTTGGGGGATGCTTTTGCTCTCTTAGAGGTGATAGACGTAGACCGAAGTAAATTTTCTTTACTTTCTTTCCGACAAATATTAATTCTCCCCAAAGCTATCCCTAAGTTTTCTATTTGGAAAATTAAAACGTGCCTGCAATCTTTTCTAAAAACTAAAGCGAATACAAGAGGAAACGGATTATATGATAGAAAATCATTCAATAGATTTGGAGATGTGGATGTCTATAGAGATCATGCAAGTATAAAAATAGATTCAACTGCTTTAGAAGGTGATTTCAACCCAGCGGCCTTAAAACTATTAAAAGAATTCAGGAAAATTGTTGAAATGAAGAATGGATGTTTATATATGTCATATCCTAGTTTTAATTATAGTTCGTATAAATTATCTGAGACAAAAATTCGTATTTTTGAGCAAAAGCTGATAGAGAATAATTTTGTAATTTTAGGAAATCCGGAAAGGTATAGTTTTCCTGATAGTCTGTATTTTGACACAAAGTATCATTTAATTACAAAAGGCGCGGATATACGAACCGAGCTTTTGATTAAAGATCTAAAAAAGCATGGTTTATAGAAAATTTGCCTTGTGCAATATTTGAGTTGTGAAGAATAGGTACTTGTTGAGCATTATTAGGTGGAATATAATAAGCCCATGAAGAAGATTTATATAATTACATTCTTTTTGACAATATTAATTTGGGGATTGTATTGTGTCTGCTTTGGAGTTGGGATGGCGAGTGATAGTTGGCAATATAGTGGATGGGCAGATATTTTAATTTCTAGGAATTTTGATATCAACGCGTACTTAAAATCTGTCGACTTTATCGTACCTCCGTATTTATACCTAGGATTTATTATTTTAGTTGCTTCCGCAAAAATTATTGCTGGAGTATTTTGGCAACAGCTAATTGTGCTGATCAATATTTTATTAGGTGCTTTTCTTGCTGTGATCTTAGCGAATTTAGTGTATGTTTTTACCAAAAACAAAATTGTTGCTTTTTTTATTACGCTTTTTTATATCTTTAGTCCAGAAATAATGTTGTGGTCTCGTTTTGTCCTAGGAGATATTTCATATATGTTTATCAATTTTTTTATATTTTATTTAGTTGCTAAATTTTTCTTGAGTGATAAAAAAGGGATAATTAGTAATGTTGTGATTATTACATTAACTCTTTTTTTAAGTTGTATTTATAGGCCTACGGGTTTAGTAATGATTCCGGTTATTTTATTCGCATTGTACTTGAAGATAGCAAAAAAAGAAATACGTTGGGGAATTTTCTTTTTTTGGTTTGCAGTTTTTACGTCAATTTTAGTGTTTTTCCATTCTGCAGTTATTAAAAATGTGGTTTATTGGCCTTTTGAGTTTGGTAAAAATTATTTGAAAGGTTGGGTCATTGTAACTTATCAAAAGGGTATGGTTATTCACAACCGGTTGAATACGTATCATCAAACTCCAATTACCATTTTAGATTATATTTCTATTACATTAGATAAATTTGTTCATTATTTCTATTTTTCGGATAAGATGTTTAAATTTTGCCATAAGGTTATTAATTATATATTTTTTCCGCCACTGTATTCTTTATTTATTTTAGGTATTATTGAGACATTTAAAAAAGGGTTCTCGCCGATTATGAAATCTTTAATTGTTCTGGCAATTATGGTGATAATCGAATTTAGCCTGTTTCACTCTATGGCTAGCATAGATCATGATTGGCGTTATCGCTTGCCAATTTTTCCTTATCTTTTACTCATTGCGGGAGTAGGTCTAAATTTTTTATTTAAATTATTTACACGTTTCGGTGATGCTTGAGATTGTATTTGAAAGGAGGCAAAAGTGGATTTAAAGAATATTACTATTATAGTGCCGGCGCTTAATGAGGCTCAGAGTGTTTTTGGGGTTATTGATAGCCTGAAAAAATATTTACTTGGTGCTGAGGTTATTGTTGTTGATGATGGGTCAAGGGATAATACGGCGCTCAAAGCGCAACAAGCAGGGGCAATTGTTGTTTCGCATAAACGAAACAGAGGATATGGTTTTAGTCTTAAGACAGGTGTCAAGATGTCAACCCGGAAGTATGTTCTTTTTTGCGATGCTGATGGGCAACATTCTGTTGAAGATGTGAAAAAAATTATTGATTCAGAGGATAATTTTGACATGGTGGTAGGTGCGCGCGACGGAAACTCTCATGCCGTTTGGGAAAGAGTTTTAGGGAAGTCCATACTTTCCTGTTTCGCAAATTTCTTGCTGGGGGAGAAAATCCCGGATTTTAATTCTGGGCTGAGACTGGTAAAAAAAGATATTTTGCTCAAATACTTTCATCTTTTTCCTGATGGATTTTCCATGTCTACAACAATGACATTCGCGTTTATTAAATCTGGATATGATATTAAATGGGTGCCAATTAGCTCTCAGAAAAGAAAAGGGAAAAGTTCTGTGTCACAGGTACGCCATGGTTTCCAGACGATCATGTTAATGCTGCGTTTAACGGTTTTGTTTGAGCCTTTAAAAGTTTTTTTGTTTTTTTCCGGATGTTTTTTTGCGGCTACTATTATTAGTTTGACTTTTAATCTCTTTGCGACATCCGGACAGAGCATAGGTAAGCTAACAGTGATGTTTTTCATATCAACTTTGATTATATTCATCTTTGGTCTTTTATGCGATCAGGTCTCGGCTATTAGAAGGGAACTGCATAATTAATAATAAGCGGCATGTTGATAAGTAATATTTTGTTTCCTGAAGAAGTTTATCGAAAAGGTGTGACATGAAGGATTTATTAGGAAAATATCTTATGTATTGGAGAATAAGGGCGGTTTTTCCGCATATACGCGGCCGGCTTCTTGATCTGGGGTGTGGGACAAATGAGCTGGTCGCAAAATACAAAAAAAACAGTATGGGAATAGATGTCTACCAATGGGGGAAGGTTGATTTGATAGTTAAAGATTCGGCAAAGTTACCCTTTAAAGATGAGGATTTTGACACTATAACCATAATCGCCGCTTTAAATCACATTCCGAACAGGCCTGAAGTGTTGCGCGAAGTATATAGGGTGCTTAAGCCTAACGGCAGGTTCATAATTACCATGATACCTCCCGGGATATCCCGATTTTGGCATATTTTACGCAGGCGTTGGGACGCGGATCAGAGGGGGCGCGGGATGGGGCCGGGAGAAGTATTCGGATTTACTTCAAAAGATATCCGGGGTTTATTATCGGTAGCAGGATTTTCTGTGCTTTTTGAGAAAAAGTTTATGTTCGGTGTAAATCGCGTTACGGTTGCGGAAAAAAGCAGGGGCTTATAGGAGGCAATTCTTTATGTGCGGAATTCTTGGAGTAATCTTAAGTGCCAGCTCAAAGCTGCCCCGTGAAACGGTAAAACCCGTGATAAACAGGTTATTCAAACTGTCTGAATCAAGGGGTAAAGAGGCCTCGGGGTTGGCGGTACTTTCTGCTAATGCCATAAACGTTTACAAAACTGCGCTTCGGGCTTCAATGATGGTGCGCACAAAAGAATACCGCCAACTCCTGGATGAATCGGTAAAACGTTCTTCGGCAGGCCTTAATGCGCCTATTGCTGTAATAGGCCATTCAAGGCTTGTGACTAACGGGAGACAGCAGGTTAATATCAATAACCAACCGGTTATTAAAGACGGCATAGTAGGCGTGCACAACGGTATTATAGTAAATTGCGAAAAGCTTTGGGGGCAATACCGGCAATTAAACAGGATATCTGATGTTGATTCAGAGATAATCTTTAGCCTGATTGGGGAGTTTTATAAAAAAAACCCATCGTTGATTGAAAGCGTGCAGCGTACCTTTTCTTTTATCCAGGGAGCGGCGTCAATAGCGGCGCTATTTAGCGATCTACACTGCGTATTGCTGGCGACAAATACAGGGTCTCTTTACCTGTGCGAAAGCAAAAATAAGGATATTTATTTATTTGCGTCGGAGCTTTATATATTAAGATCGCTTATACGAAAGCATAACTTTCCGGTTGCTACGGGCAAAGTCAGGATATCTCATATTAAGCCGGGTTCAGGCTGTCTTATAAATTTAGATGATTTAAGCTGTGAAGAGTTTTTATTGCGCGATGGGGAAAGAGCCGGTATTGCCGCATCCGGAATTCAAATGCCTATGGAAATCAGGGATGTTTCTCCCGTAGAAACACAAGAAAATGCCGATGTGGGGATAGAAACGCCTAATCGTATTCAAAGGGCGCATAGCGGTTGTAATTTTAATGATGATACGCTATCGTCAATAGACAGCTTGAGGCGTTGTACAAAGTGTATTCTGCCGGAAACCATGCCTTTCATCCGGTTTGATGAAAGCGGGGTTTGTAATTATTGCAGGGATTATAAGGGTATAACCCTGCGTGACAAGAATACCCTTGATGCGATCGTGGAAAAATACAGGAGCAAGTCCGATTCTCCCGATTGTATCGTCGGCTTAAGCGGGGGCAGGGACAGCACCTACGGGCTGCATTATATAAAAACAGTGCTTAAAATGAATCCCGTAGCATATACGTATGATTGGGGCATGGTAACTGATCTTGCCCGCAGGAACATATCAAGGATATGCGGCAAACTGGGAATCGAGCATATCTTGATATCCGCCGATATCGCTGCAAAGAGAAGGTATATACGTAAAAACGTAACTGCCTGGCTCAATAAGCCGGACTTAGGGGTAATCCCGCTATTTATGGCCGGCGATAAACAGTATTTTTATTATGCAAACAAAATAAAAAGGCAGGCTGGGGCAAAACTGATATTCTTATGCGAGAATATGCTGGAGAGGACCGACTTTAAAACCGGGTTTTGCGGTATCGCTCCGGAAAATATCGATGAAGACCATGTATATACTTTACTTTTGAATAGCAAGGTGAAGCTTTTCGGTTATTATGTAAAACAATATCTCTTAAACCGTTCTTATCTTAATTCTTCCGTGTTAGACACTTTATGGGCTTATTTTTGTTATTATTTAATGCCTCGCGACTATATAAATCTGTTCCGTTATATTAATTGGGATGAGAAAGAGATTGTATTAACGCTTACCGAGAAGTATGATTGGGAATCTGCCAAGGATACGAATTCCACATGGAGAATTGGTGATGGTACGGCTTCTTTTTATAACTATATATACTACACTATAGCGGGGCTTACTGAGAATGATACGTTCCGGAGTAACCAGATTAGGGAGGGTATTATTACCCGCGAAGATGCACTGGAATTGGTAAAAAAAGAAAACCAGCCTCGTTACGATTCCATAAGATGGTATTGCGATACCATAAGCGTAGATTTTCATAAAACAATAAGAGCCATAGATTCAATTCGCAAGCTTTATAAATCTTAGATGAAATGATGAGGTTTTCAGTAAAATGAAGCTACTTTTATTATATCCGCCCGATAAAAATCTTATTGATACGGGTTTACCGAAAATTCTTGAAGAAGGAGTCGGTTTTAGCCCGCCTTTAGGAATTTTTTATCTGGCATCTTCAGTTAAGCAGCGGACAAATTGGCAAGTCGAGTTGATTGATTGTGCGGCTGAACGGTTGACCTTTGAGCAAATCCAGGCGCGTATAGATGAAGCTAAGCCGGATGTTTTAGGTGTTACTGTGACTACGCATCAATTGATGGACTGTGTGGAGATAGCCAAAATTGCAAAAAAACTGGATCCCGGAATAAAAGTGATCTTCGGTGGGCCTCATGTTCATATTTACCCTAAAGAAACGATGGAGCATGTTTTTGTGGATTTTGTGATTACTGGAGAAGCGGAATTTTCCATAGTTGATTTTTTAAACTCATGGAATCAGCCGGCTAAGTTCGGCACGATCCCGGGACTATATTTTAAAAGCCCCGATGGTATTTTGTCCGGTCCACCGCCAGTAATAATTAGCAACCTGGATGATTTGCCTTATCCTGCTCGTGTTATTTCTAAATATAAATTATATACTTCACCTTTAGTCAGGGCGGAGATGGTGACTTCGATGATTACCTCGCGAGGTTGCCCTTTTCAATGCATATATTGTAACCGGCCAAACATGGGAAATCAATTCCGCGCCCGCAGCGCAAAAAACGTGGTGGACGAAATGCAGGAGTGCGCTGAGTTTGGGATAAAACATATTAAGATCTACGATGATACTTTTACGATTGAGAGAAAACGCGTGTTTGATATTTGCGATGAAATAAGGCGCCGGAATCTAAATATAAGCTGGGATATCAGGGCGCATATTAATACCGTAGATTTTGAGATGCTTAAGCAATTGAAAAAGAGCGGTTGCACATTGATTTGTTATGGCGTAGAATCAGGTACTGATGAGATGTTAAAAAGAATACGAAAAGGGGTAACGCGTAAGAAGGCGGCTGAGGTATTTAGTATGACAAAAAAAATAGGCATACAGACCTTGGCTTACTTTATGATAGGCTTGCCTAATGAAACACGGAAGCAGATGCTGGAAACTATAGAATTTGCCAGGAAAATAAACCCGGATTATTGTCATTTTGCCATTTTAGTGCCATTTCCCGCTACACCAGTTTATGCCGAGGGAATGGCAAGTGGTGTTCTGTCAAATGATTATTGGATGGAGTTTGCTAAAACCCCTACGGAAGTATTTAAGCCAGAGCTTTGGATTGAAAATGTCTCTAGGGTTGATATGGAGTTGTTGCTTCTCAAGGCTTATAAAGAATTTTATATGCGACCCATATATATCGCAAGAAGGATATTTGAAATACGTTCTTTTAGCGAATTTAAAAGAAAGTTGCAATCAGGGCTATGTTTGATATGTAATTCGAGAGGAAATAAAGAGAAATCAATTGTATAATTTAACTTTTTTCAAAAATTGATGGGCATGAATACCTTTTCTGATTATATAAAGAAACGTGTAGTTTTAACAACTTCCTGTAATGACTGTGGCTATATCCCTAAGCATTATAAGGCGGGACAAGTTGAATACAATGATATGGTTGGCAAGGAAATTCAGTATATGTTTAATGGGCTTAAGATTATTAAAGGGTGCTATCACGGGGATTGGATGACTTATATTATTGGTAAATTACGGGGGCATCACGAGCCACAAGAGGAGAAGATATTCTATGAGGTATTGTTAAGAATACCGAGATCCGAAAATAATATTATGATTGAACTTGGTGCTAATTGGTCGTACTATTCGATGTGGTTTACTAAGCAGGTTAAAGGGAAGGCCGTGCTTATAGAACCAAACGCTAGGAGCTTAAAAATTGGCGTTGATAATTTTAATCTTAATAATCTTCCATGTGTTGTCTTGAACGGATCCGTAGGGGCCTCTTATAAAGAAAGTGATACATTCGTTGACTGGGACTATGCAAAATTTATTACACCGCGTTATACCGTTGATTATTTAATGGAATATCTTAATATCAAAGAAAAACTGACTGTCCTCCATGCAGATATTCAAGGCGCAGAATACGAAATGTTATTGGGTGCTCAAGAATCATTAAGGGCAGGCAAGATAGACTATATTTTTATTGCATCGCATAATAATAAAAATTATAAATTGTGTTTGGATGTTCTTGCCAGGCATGGTTATAATATTATCGCTGCGCATAAGATAAGCGAAGCCTTGAGCGCCGATGGGTTGATCGTTGCGTCATCTCCTTATATAGAAAAATTTAAAGTAGAGATAACTAGAAATTTAACCGTTGGTAAACGGTTAAATGTAAGGATCCGGCATTTTATCGATAAGTTTAAACTTTTAAGGCCATTAGGTCAAAAACAATAAGTGCTAACGCCGATATTATGCGGTAGTCTAAATGCTAATGAAACGCATTTTTGATCTAACCATCGCGGTTTTACTTCTACTTTGCCTAACCCCTTTATTATTTATCTTAGCGGTATTTATTAAATTGACCTCTCGCGGGCCGGTGCTGTATTGGTCAAACCGTGTTGGGAAAAATAATAAGATATTTAAAATGTGTAAGTTTCGCACGATGCGGACAGATACTCCGGCAGTCGCTACGCACCTCTTGAAGGCAGCGGATCAGTATTTGACGCCCATTGGCCCTTTTTTACGCAATTTTAGTTTGGATGAATTGCCGCAGCTGTTCAATATAGTTTGGGGAGAGATGACATTTGTAGGGCCCCGGCCGGCATTATTCAATCAGGATGATTTAGTAGAATTAAGGACTAAAAAGAACATACATACTCTTACTCCGGGGGTTACCGGCTGGGCGCAGGTAAACGGCAGAGATGACTTGCCGATTCCCGTAAAGGTTTCTTTTGATGAGTATTATCTCAAACACCGCTCCTTTGGCTTTGATCTTTACATTGTCTTTTTGACGGTGATAAAGGTTATAAAGAGCGAAGGGATCCAGCATTAAAAAATCGTATCAACTAATTGCTAAAACTCATATTTCATATATAATATTAGGTTATGAACCTAAAAGAGTTAATTTTTAAATGCCGGCGTTTAATTATCATCGCTATCCATTTAATTTTGGTGGTGAGCGCCTATATTCTCGCTTTTTATCTACGTTTAGATTTTAGAATTGAGAATAATACCTGGCAGCTGATTCTTAAAACTCTCCCTATTCTTATCTGCATTAAATTGGTTATTCTCGGATACTTTGGCCTTTATTCCGGTTTATGGAGATATGCCAGCATAGATGATATTTGGAGAATAGCCAAGGCGCATGCTTTATCCACTCTCTGTTTTATTCCTATAATTACTTTTCTTTATCCTTTTGCTGGCCTTCCGCGCTCAGTTTTTATTTTGGATTGTATTTTTAGTTTCTGTTTGGTGGCGGGAATCCGTTTTGTTACGCGGTTATTACGGGAGAGATTTCGTCCGGTTATAGGAAGCAAATTGAGAAAGGCCATTGTTGTAGGGGCAGGGGAAGCCGGGGTGATGGTATTAAGGGAAACGAGAATTAACCCTAAAGCCAATATAGAAATAGTCGGTTTTATTGATGATGATCGCAATAAAAAGAATTATCGTATTCAAGGCGTAAGAATTTTAGGAACCTCCGACGATATATCTTTAGTTGTTGAAAAATATGGAATTGATGAGGTTATTATAGCTATTCCTTCTGCTAATGGCGAAGTAATCCGGAGTATTATTTCAAATTGCCAGATACCTTCTTTAAGGATCCGAATAGTCCCGGGTTTACAAAAGATACTAAATGGCGATTTAGAAGTTAAGCCCAGAGATGTTAAGCCGGAAGATCTTCTTGGCAGAGAAACGGTGAATATTGATGAAAAGGAGATTAGGGGCTATATATCCGGGAAAGTGGTTTTGGTTACCGGCGCCGGCGGCTCTATTGGTTCGTCTCTTTGCCGGCAAATAGTGAATTTTAGCCCTAAAGAGATTTTGTTATTTGATCATAATGAGAACGATGTTTATTATTTAGGGATTGAATTTTTAACCAAATATCCAAAGATTAAGTTTAAGACCATAATTGGGGATATAAAAGATATCGGCCTTCTGAAGAGATCGTTTTCGCTGTATAAACCGCAGGTTATCTTTCACGCAGCCGCCCATAAACATGTTCCTCTTATGGAGGAAAATCCTATCGCAGCGGTAAAGAATAATATTATCGGAAGCCGAAATCTCATTTACGCCGCGGATCACTATAACGTAGAAAGGTTTATTCTTATTTCTACGGATAAAGCGGTAAATCCTACAAGCATTATGGGTATTACTAAAAGGATCGCGGAGATGATTTTGCAATCTAAGGCCAAAATAAGTAAGACTAAGTTTATGGCGGTTAGGTTTGGAAATGTTTTAGGTTCCGATGGAAGCGTTGTTCCCTTGTTTAAGAAACAGATTGAGGAGGGCGGGCCTATAACATTAACTCACCCTGAAGTTAAAAGATATTTTATGAGCGTTTATGAAGCAAGCCAACTTGTCCTGCAGGCCGGGGCTATGGGCAAGGCAGGGGAAATATTTATTTTGGATATGGGGGAACAAATCAAGATATTGGATTTAGCAAAAGAATTAATTGCTCTTTATGGCTTAAGGCTTGAGGAGGACATTAGGATAAAATTCATCGGTTTGCGTCCGGGAGAAAAACTTTTTGAGGAGACCTTGTTAAATAACGAAAAAGACAAGGCTACCAAAGCGGATAAGATCTATATTGCTCAATCGGATTATTTTGATTTGCATATATTAAGGCGCAGAATAAAAGAGTTAGAAAAGGCAGTAAATGAAATGAATGAATTTGAAGTAAAAAAGAAGTTGCGAGAGGTTATGGAGCTTTAATTGGATAAAAATAAAATTTTTTTATACTGTGACCGCGTAATTTTGGTTTTTTTATGTTTTGTAATCTTTTGCCTGCCTTTTGCAAAAGCCGGCATTGAGAGTTTTGTCTGGCCGGCCATTATTCTTTGGATATCTAAAAGATTGTTAGGGTATAAGGCGGATTCGTTTTTTAAGATGTTGCCCGGCACTGAATTAAATAAAGCTTTAGCGGTATTTATCATAGCTAATGTATTATCGGTAATTCTTACTGTTAATTTAGGATTATCCCTTCGGGGATTTTTCGGAAAGGAGTTAAAGTTTTTAGCCATATATTTTATGTTAGTTGAGGTTATTAGTAATAAGAAACGGCTAAAAATTGTTTTAAGTACGATTATCGCTTCGGTTGTGCTGGTAATAATTGATGCGGGTGTGCAATATTTTAAGGGAACAGATTTTATAAGAGGATACCATTCGGGGCTGCTTTCGGCTTCTTTTCCGTTTCCTAATGGTTTTTCTGCCTGGTTGATTGTGGTCATTCCTTTATTTTTAGGCTTGCTGATCAAGGGCAAATATATAAATAAATTATTAAGAATTTTATTGCCGGTATTGGTCGTATTGTTGCTGTTTTGTTTATACAGAACCCTTATACGCGGCGCTTGGTTAGGCTTTATAATAAGCATTATTTTAATGATTGGTTTTATTCTTAACAGGCTTTCCTTTAAGATCAAATTATTATATTTATATATTGGCACAGGTTTTTTGTTTATTTTTTTAATCTTGCCGCAGCCAATATTATCTGATATTAAATATAAGATAAGGACTAAATTTGGAGCTAGCTGGGAGATAAAGAACCGCGTAGAATCCTCAACGAATTTAACTGAACCCGGAGTTAATGCAAGGCTTAATCTTTGGAAAGAAGCCCTAAGGATGACTAAGGACTATAACTTTAAGGGTTGCGGATTAAATACCTATTCAATAGTTGCCAGGGATTACAAGAGTTATGAAGGAGGCGGTATATACCCGCATAATTCTTATTTACAGAAATTAGCGGAGACAGGCTTATTTGGTTTATTTGCTTTTTTCGGGGTTTTGTTTGTATTTTTTAAGACGGGATTTAAATATCTATGCGATAAAAATGATTATTTAGTTTTAGGGCTTTTATCCGGGACCCTGGCTTTTTTAGTGCACGCTTTTTTTGATAACCATTTTTATTCCCTGCAGCTTGCAGTCTTGTTTTGGTATATTCTTGGTTTAACAGTTGCGGCGATCAAGTTGGAAAAAGATACTATCCGTTTTAATTAAATGATAAAGTAAGCATGTTAACTGGCGGCAGGGTAATATTAAAAAAATTTCTTAATCGGCGGTGAAAAATTGATTAATCTAAAATATAAACGTATTTTGGTTACCGGAGGAAATGGGTTTTTAGGCACATTTGTCGTAAAAAAGCTACGTGAGCGCGGATGTAGGAATATTTTTATACCGCGCAGTAAAGATTATGATTTAGTAAAAATGCCGGCGGTTAAGAGGCTTTATAGAGATGCGTATCCGGATATTGTTATTCATCTGGCGGCAAAAGTCGGAGGTATCGGGGCCAATAGGGAAAATCCCGGAAAATTTTTCTATGACAATTTAATGATGGGCGTTCAAATGATTGAAGCCGGACGCATAGCGGGTGTAGAAAAATTCGTGGCCATAGGCACTATCTGCTCTTATCCGAAATTTACCCCCGTTCCTTTTAAAGAAGAGGATTTGTGGAATGGTTATCCTGAAGAAACTAACGCGCCGTACGGTTTAGCTAAAAAGATGTTTTTAGTCCAATCTCAGGCATATCGGAAGCAGTATGGTTTTAATAGTATATTTTTATTACCGGTAAATTTATGCGGCCCGGGGGATAACTTTGACCCGGAATCATCGCATGTTATTCCCGCGCTTATTAAGAAATGCATTGATGCGCAAATTGCGCCTTGCCATCGCAGGAAGCGAAACGACGAGACAATCACAGTCTGGGGGACAGGCAAATCTACTCGCCAATTTCTTTATGTTGAAGATGCTGCCGAAGGCATAATTTTAGCCACGGAAAAATATAATAAATCTGAGCCGGTAAATTTAGGCTCCGGCTTTGAGATTTCTATCAGAGACCTGGTAAAAATGATCGTCAAGCTAACCGGGTTTAAAGGAAAAATTATTTGGGATAAGAATAAGCCTGATGGCCAGCCGCGAAGGTGCCTGGATATAAGAAAGGCAAAAAAAGAATTCGGTTTTAGGGCAAGGATTTCTCTTGAAGAGGGGATAAAGAAAACAATTGAATACTATAAAAACTTGAGATTTTCTGTATAAAAAACCGGCGCCGATTGATGAAGAACCGCGAAGAAAGCAATATAGGCATTAGGAAGTATTTTTACCAACTTATTTTTCGTTATTTATCAACCTTTATCCGTTCCCATAATTCGGTAATTGAAATTAACCCGGGACCATTTCCTGTAAGTAATTTTTTTGACAATTCCCAAAGGCTTTCTTCGGCTGATTTAGCGGGTCCCGGGAAGTTATTAAGGGCTGCTTTTGATTATTTAATTTTAAATGGCACGGTGCATTATGAAAGGGATCTTGTATCTTTTTTTAAACAATTACATAATTCTTGTTCTCGCGAAACGAGAGTTATTATTTTATATTATAGCAGTTTATGGAGGCCTTTGGCTATTTTAGCCTCTTTCTTAAAAATACGAATTAAGGCTCCCGAACAAAATTGGGTTGATCATAAAGATATTGACAATATTCTGGCGTTGGCTGATTTTGAGCCTGTGCTAAGCGATAGAAAAATCTTAATTCCTTTCTACCTTCCGGTTTTGAGTAATTTTATTAATCGTTATTTAGCGCCTTTGCCGGTATTTAGTTCATTTTGTTTATTAAATATACTTGTTGCCAGGCCTTTAGCTAAGGTTAAAAATGAAAATTTATCGGTAACCGTAGTTGTGCCGGCCAGGAATGAAGCCGGAAATATAGAGAGTATAGTTAAGAGGCTCCCTAAAATGGGCCCTGATGACGAAATAATTTTTGTAGAAGGCCACTCTAAAGATGCTACCTGGCAGGAGATACGGAGGGTAAGTAGTAAATACGAAAAAGTATTTAATATCAAGCGCCTTAAGCAAAGCGGAAACGGGAAGGCGGATGCCGTAAGAAATGGTTTTGAAATTGCTTCCAAAGATATTTTTATGATATTGGATGCCGACCTTTCGGTATCTCCGGAGGATCTTTTGGGTTTTTATAAAGCTATGTGTGAAAATAAAGCCGAATTTTTGAATGGCAGCAGGCTGGTTTATCCTCATAATGGCAAGGCAATGCGTTTTTTGAATATGGCAGGTAATAAATTTTTTGCGGCAGTTTTTTCGTTCCTTGTAGGGCAAAGATTTAAAGACACGCTTTGCGGGACAAAAGCCATTTCCAAAAAAAATTATGAAAAAATCGCTTTCAACAGAAATTTTTTCGGAGAATTTGATCCGTTTGGAGATTTTGATTTGATCTTAGGGGCTTCAAGGCTCTGCCTTAAAATCCGTGAAATTCCGGTAAGATACCATGAAAGAACATACGGAAGCACTAATATAAAACGTTGGAAGCACGGATTTATTCTTTTGCGGATGGTTTTATTCGCCGGAAGAAAATTAAAGTTTATTTAGGCCGAATTTTTGGGGAGGGGTTATGAGAAAAAATAAAATTAAAGTTGTTATTTTGTGCGGAGGCAGGGGGACGCGTTTAAGAGAAGAAACTGAGGTTAGGCCGAAGCCGCTGGTTGAGATTGGGAATAGGCCGATCCTCTGGCATATAATGAAAATTTATTCTCATTATGGTTTTAAGGATTTTGTCCTATGTTTAGGATATAAGGGGGATTTGATCAAAGATTATTTCTTGAACTATGAAGCGATGAATAATGATTTTACCATTAATTTAAGCAGGCGCAATAATATCACTTTTCATAATTCTCATTTTGAAAGAGGATGGAACGTAACTTTAGTGAATACCGGCGATCAGGTGCAGACAGGCGCGCGGATAAAAAAGATCCAAGAATATATTGATGGGCAAATTTTTATGGTTACTTACGGGGACGGTGTAGGGGATATTGATATTAAAAAATTGCTGGAATTTCATAAGAGGGGTAAAAATATCGGCACTCTTACGGGGGTGCATCCTTCTTCGCGCTTCGGCGAGCTTTTAGTCAAAGGTAAAAATGTTGTTAAGTTTAATGAAAAACCGTTAGTTAGCCAGGGTTTTATAAACGGCGGTTTTTTTGTATTTGATAAAGAACTTTTTAGCTATCTAAACAGCGATGATGATTGTTCCCTTGAGCGCGAGCCGTTAGGAAGGTTATCTTGCGAAGGAAAGCTTTCTGTTTATAAACATGATAGTTTTTGGCAATGTATGGATACGCAGCGGGAACTAGACATATTAAACGATCTTTGGAGAAAAAATAATGCCCCTTGGAAGATTTGGAAAGATTAAAATGCTAAAAAATTTTTGGAGCGGCAGGCAAGTCTTAATTACCGGTTTTGAAGGTTTTCTTGGTTCAAATTTAACTAAACAGCTTATTGATTATGGAGCTATTGTTACCGGGCTTGATATAAAAATAAACCGGAGGGATACGCTTTTAAAGCCTCAAGATTATAAAAAAATTAATGTTGTTAAAGGCAATGTAGCTAACTACACTTTTGTAAAGAATATTATTAACAAGCGTAATATAGAGGTTATATTCCATCTTGCTGCTGAAGCGATAGTATCGGAAGGTTATAGAAGCCCTTTAAAGACCTTTAGAAGCAATATCCAAGGTACCTGGAGCCTTTTGGAGGCTTGTCGTTTCGCGGGAAATCTCAAGGCAATTATAATCGCTTCTAGTGATAAAGCTTACGGGGCGCATGAAAAATTACCATATACTGAAAATACGAGTTTAATCGGGAGAAACCCTTATGATGTATCTAAAAGCTGCGCGGACTTAATGGCGTATTCGTATTTTCATTCTTACGGGCTTCCGGTAGCGATTACGCGTTGCGGGAATATCTATGGGCCGGGTGATTTCAATTTTTCAAGGATTTTCCCTGATGCGATTCGTTGCGCGCTTACCGGAAAAATCCTTCATATCCGCAGTGACGGCAAATTTACTCGCGATTATGTTTATGTCAGCGATATTGTAGATGGCTATCTTTTGTTAGCCGAAAATATGGATAAGCTGAAGTTAAAAGGAGAGGCTTTTAATTTTAGCGACGAAAATCCCATAACAGTTATAGATCTTATTAAGAGGATCTATAAAACCGTGGGGACAAGAGAGAATTATAAAATACTAAATTCGGCTAAATATGAAATTCCGCATCAATATTTGGCTTCCGGTAAGGCGCGCAAGATTTTGCATTGGAAGCCTAAGGTAAGTTTAAGCGAGGGATTAAGCAGAACGGTTTCTTGGTATAGAAAGTTTATATCACATAAATGAGAGTATCCTTTTTAGGCACCAACGGTTGGTATGATACTAAAACCGGTAATACCGTCTGTGTGCTTGTAGAGACAAAAGATGAATATGTGATTTTTGATGCGGGTAACGGTTTTTACAAGATAGATAAATTTATTAAAGGAAATAAACCCATATATCTATTTTTAAGCCATTATCACCTTGATCATGTGGTGGGATTGCATATTTTAAATAAATTTAATTTTAAACAAGGCATTGATATCTACGGCGCCCCCGGCTTAAAGAAGTTATTTAAGCGAGTAATTAACGCGCCTTATACTATACCTGTTTCGCGTTTAAATACGAAAATCAGGCTGCATGAAATTAACGCGAACTGCTTGTTGCCTCGGGGTATTAGATATAAGCCGCTTAAGCATTCTTCAGCTTGTTACGGTTATAGGTTTATTTCGGAAGGTAAAATTGTTGTATTTTGCACCGATACCGGTATTTGCAGAAATCTTTTATTATTGGCCAGCCAAGCCGATCTTTTTATTACCGAATCTTCCTATAAAAATGGCCAGGTAGATGCAAAATGGCCGCATTTAAACCCTAACCAGGCGGCTAGGGTAGCTAAAAAATCAAAATGCAAAAAAATGGCGCTAATCCATTTTGACGCTTTTATTTATCCGGACAAGGCATCAAGGCGTAATGCCCGGGAATCCGCGCAGAAAATCTTTAAAAATACCGTAGCGGCCGATGATGGGTTAGTAATAAACTTATAAAATGCAAAAAATAAAAGCCGGGATAATCGGGACAGGCAATATTGGAACGGACCTGCTTATTAAAGTGCAGAGGTCGGAAGTTCTGGAATGCGGCATATTTACAGGAAGAAATCCGGATTCGCAGGGATTAAGGAAAGCAGAGGCAATGGGAATTAAAACATCCTGTGAATCTATTGATGCGATCCTGAAAGATCCGGGTTCCTGCGATATTGTTTTTGATGCCACCTCTGCCAGTGCGCACCGGCAAAATGCCCCTATTTTGAAAAAATTAAAAAAGTTTACTATTGATTTGACCCCGTCTAAAATAGGAAAGATGTGCGTGCCGGCGATTAACCTGAAAGAATGTTTAAGGTCAGATAACGTTAATCTTATTACCTGCGGCGGGCAGGCGGCGATTCCGATTATTTACGTGATTATGAGGGTTAATCCTGATACGGAATACATTGAATTGGTATCCAGCATTTCTTCAAAATCAGCCGGTCCAGGGACGAGGCTTAATATTGATGAATTCACTCAAACTACCAGGGACGCCATTGAAAAATTTACCGGGGTTAAAAAAGCAAAGGCCATAATCGTCTTGAATCCCGCTGAACCTGCGATATTAATGCATAACACTATTTACGCTAAAGTTAACAAACCGAATTTAAAAAGGCTCAAAAATGAAATTAACGCGATGGCTAAAACAATTCAGAAATATGTCCCCGGGTATAGGATAACTCTCGGGCCGGTAGTTGAGAATAATCGGGTTACTACGATGATTGAAGTTATCGGAAGAGGCGATTATCTGCCTAAATATTCGGGTAATTTGGATATTATCACTTGCGCCGCAGTTAACGTAGCCGAGGAATACGCAAAACAGAAATTAATTTCTAAAAAAGGCAAGGTCTTATTATGAGCCCGATACTCTTTTTTGATTCTACGTTGCGTGACGGTTCGCACGCTGTGGGGCATCAAATAAGCTCCGCTAATATTCAAGAATATTGCCGGCAGATAGACGCAGTAGGTTTGCATACCGTTATTATCGGCCACGGCAATGGATTAGGGGCTTCATCATTACAGGTCGGCCTGGCAGCTGTTCCTGACAGCCAGATGCTGAGAGCGGCCCGCAAAGAGTTGAAGAAAACAAAATTGGGGGTATTTCTAATTCCGGGATTCGGGACTATTAATGACGATATCCAGCCGGCCATAGATATAGGCGCAGATTTATTCTGTGTTGCTATCCATTGCACGGAAGCAGACGTTACCAGGCAGCACATAGAATATTTACGTAAAAAGAACAAAGAAACTTATGGCATTCTTATGATGTATCATATGGCTTCTAAAGAAAGATTGCTTGAAGAAGCCCTAAAAATGCAAAATTACGGCGCTCAAGGCGTTATCCTTATGGATTCAGCCGGGGCTTCTACCCCGGATATGGTTTCTAACACAATTTCATATATCACCCAGAATATTGAAATTAAACTCGGGTTTCATGCCCATAATAATATGGGCCTGGCTATTGCTAATTCGCTTATAGCTATTCAGAATGGCGCTTTGATTATTGATGGGACATTGCGGGGGTTTGGCGCCGGAGCCGGAAATTGCCAGCTGGAAGTATTAGCCGGATTATTATCAAAAATGGGAATCTCTACGGATCTTGATTTTTATAAAATGATGGATGTAAGCGATAAGGTTGTGGCTAAAATAATGAAGAGGCCCCAGGAGATTTCTTCTCT
>Ga0172375_10005009_pt1 | contig 19323 bp, 20 predicted proteins | sample LakKiv1m_FD_114537 | JGI IMG/M metagenome (GOLD analysis project Ga0172375, IMG submission 114537) | Freshwater microbial communities from Kabuno Bay, South-Kivu, Congo - kab_092012_11.1m | ecosystem: Environmental > Aquatic > Freshwater > Lake | place: Democratic Republic of the Congo...
AATCCGGGATTCTGCTCAGAGAAAAATGGGCACATATGCAGAATATCTCAAAGCCGAAGGCATTGCTGTTAAGACAAAAATCGTAGAGGGTTCCCTGGTTCCCGAAATATTGAAGGCAGCAGATGAAGAAGATGTGTCTCTCATTGTGGCAGGCAGGCAGAAAAGGGATATTCTTGGGGAACTTTTTGTCGGTTCGACAACAGACCGCATTATAAGAAGATCAGCGGTTCCGGTTCTGGTGGCAAAATACCATGTTCTAAAAGAGACAGCAGGTGAGACAACCGAACAATACTGCACCAATATGTTCAGGAAGATACTCTATCCCACTGACTGGTCTTCCAGCGCAGAGCGTACAAAACAATATATTCCTGCACTCCACAGGGTTGGTGCCTCGGAGATCATCATCGTTCATGTCCTGGAGATCGACTTCGATCTTGGCATAAAAGAAAAATTAAGCGCCCTGGAGCAAGAGTTCCAGTCACAAGGGTTTAAGGTATCGGTCCAGCTTCTTAAGGGCAAACCTTATGCGGAGATTAATAGAATTGCCACCGAAGAGGATGTTTCATTGATTGTAATGGGCTCTCATGGGAAGGGTTTTATGGAGGTTATTTTCTGGGGCAGTGTTTCGCAGAGGGTTGTCGAATACAGCGAAAAGCCGGTGCTTGTGGTGAAATAGCGGCTTTTCTTATAATCGCGGAACGTATGGGAAAAGCGATTCGAAACCCTGTCCGTGACGCGATGCTTTCACATGCCACCCACGATGTAGGCCGTGGCTGGGGATTCGGATTACACGAGGCGATGGATCAGACCGGCGCAATGCTTGGCCCCCTGATCGTTGCGGCAGTGCTCTACTTCAAAGGAACGTATCAAACGGGTTTTGCCTTTTTGCTGATACCTGCTCTCCTGACAATAGGCGTTCTCCTCTTCTCATGCTTCCTCTATCCCCATCCCCGTGATTTGGAAGCGACCACTCCTGAACTTGAAACCAAAGGACTCACCCGCGTTTACTGGATTTATCTTGCAGCAATAGCCTTGAATGCAGCAGGTTACGCGGATTTCCCTCTCATTGCCTACCATTTTAAGAAGACTTCGATTGTTTCAGAAAACTGGGTCCCGATTTTTTATTCCGTCGCCATGGGCGTAGATGCCGTAGCTGCGCTGATATTCGGTCGCCTTTTTGATCGCAAAGGCATACCCATACTTATTATTGCCGTCCTTATCTCCTCAATCTTCGCGCCATTGGTATTCATGGGAGGCTTTTATCTAAGCCTCACTGGAATGGCTCTTTGGGGTGTAGGCATGGGCGCCCAGGAGTCCATTATGAGGGCAGCCGTTGCAGGGATGGTACCACGCGATAAGCGTGCTTCTGCCTATGGTATCTTCAACACGGGCTATGGAGTATTTTGGTTTCTGGGAAGCGCATTAATAGGGGTTCTATACGATTTTTCTATTCCATTTCTGATTATATTCTCTATGGCGGCTCAACTGGCCTCTGTGCCTTTGCTCCTTGTGGTCAAAAGGAGTCCTGTCCAATGATCGCGTTGACTTCAAGACGCCAGTAATGTAACAATAGTTACATGAAATGGTTGTTCTTTTCATACAGCCTTCCGTCTGAGCCGTCAAAGGCAAGGGTTTTTGTTTGGCGGCAGTTGAAAAAACTTGGGGCTGTCAACTATCAAACGGTCTGGGTGATCCCACATTCAAATGAGAGTGTGAATGAGCTCAGGAAGCTGATCGAAACGATAGAAGGATACAAGGGCGAAGGTATGCTGGTTGAAGGCAAAGCGCTGGACAAGAACCAGGAGGAACGCATCCACAAGGCATTTATAGACTCAAGAAGCGAAGAATATCATGAAGTCATAGAGAAATGCGAAGACTTCTTTAAGGAGATCAGGTTCGAGATTGAAAGGAAGAATTTTATTTTTGCGGAGGTGGAAGAGAACGAAGAGGAGCTTGAAAAATTGAAACAGTGGCTGAAAAAGGTCGAGAAAAGGGATTTTGTTAAAGCCCCCTTGAGGAAAACAGCTATTGAAAAAATAAAAGAGTGCGAAAAGATGTTCGATGATTTTGCGAAAAAGGTCTACGAAAAGAGTCAGGGCAAAAAATAAGAAAACATGATTCCAGAAAAGATAAACCATGGAGAAATAAAATGAAGGGTGAGAGAAGATTTTTTGGTTTTGGAAGAAATGTTTTCGTTGCCGGACTTGTGAGCTTTTTTATGGATGTCAGCTCCGAGATGATTTATCCCCTTGTCCCCCTCTTTCTGTCGAATATACTCGGAGTAAATAAATCTGTCATTGGACTCATTGAGGGTATTGCAGAATCTACTGCAAGCTTACTGAAAGTTTTTTCAGGATGGTTTTCTGACAGGATAGGAAATAGAAAATGGCTTATGGCTGCTGGATACGGAATATCCACTTTAAGCAGACCAATTGTTGCCCTTGCAACTGGATGGCAGCATGTCATGGGATCACGCTTTATGGACAGGCTCGGGAAAGGCGTCCGGACAGCGCCTCGTGATGCCATTATCGCTGAGTCTTCAGAGAAAACACATCTCGGCAGAGCTTTCGGCTTTCACCGTTCCATGGATACTATGGGGGCTGTGGTCGGACCTGCACTCGCTTTCTTCTTTCTCGGTCTATTCTCAGACAATTATCGAATAGTCTTTTGGCTTTCGATGATTCCTGGAGTAATAGCAGTGCTCTTGATTATCTTTTTCATCACGGAGAAAAAGAAAGCATCGATCCCACCTTCGGAGAAACCGAAGCTGACGCTCAAACACTTTGATTGGCGGTTTAAATTCTTCGTTGCAATCGCCACCCTATTTGCGATAGGCAATTCCAGTGATGTATTTCTTATTCTAAGAGCTCAGCAGGTCGGGATTCCGGCTCTTATGATCCCTATAGTCTATCTTGTGTTTAACCTTATCTATTCCTTATCATCCATCCCTGCAGGCATTGCAGCAGACCGGTTTGGAAAAAAGAGGGTAATACTCCTTGGTCTTATTCTCTTTTCTATCCTCTATTACGGTTTTGCTGTAGCAAAGGATACAACAGCCATATGGGTGCTATTCGGTTTCTATGGCCTCTTTATGGGTTTCACAGAGGGTATTCAGAAAGCTTTTCTTGCGACTATCATACCACCTGATTTCAAAGCAACTGCTTTCGGGGTTTATAATACAGTAGTCGGCCTTGCTATGTTACCTGCAAGCCTTATTGGGGGTTGGCTTTGGGATCATATCTCGCCAGCAGCAACATTTTACTATGGAGCAATAACTGCAAGTTTCTCAGCGGTTCTCTTTGTTATTTTTATTACGATGATCAGGAAGGGTAGTAGCCAAACAACCACTTCATCATAAACATTTTGGATAAAAACATTACCCTTCGAAAAGAGAATAATTGTGAATATTTGGAAACAAAATCTTCATCGATACAAAATTTTATTAGTGCGTAATTCCATATGAATGCTTACTCCTCGAGAGAAATCCAATAGGAGTTTAGTATAGGGAGAACTAAACATCAGTTGCTATTCCTCGAATCTATTTCTTTCGAGGAGAAATGAGCGTTCAACGCCGTTTCACAGGTTAATTGATAATGGTTATAACATCAAAACGTTAGAGCTCGCTCTCCATCGCACTTCTAATATTTTTACAGTTAGTTCTTTTAGTAGCATGGGTGTGTTCTTTCTTTTGGGATTAGATTTCTAATATAATAAGATTGTCATGAAAAGGCCAAAACACTTAAAAAGAATTTACATACCAAACTATGTCCTGAATGAGTAAGGAGGGCCATTATGCCAGATATAAAAAAGATGTACCGCACTATTATGGCTGATCATTTCCCTGATGAAATGATCATTAAATTTGGTGATCAGACCTTAATATATAGGAAAAGAACATGGAAGATACCTGATGAAAAAACAGGAGAGTTAATCGAAAAAGGTCTTCGTTATGGTGAAAATCCGGAACAAGAGGCTGCAATTTATGAATTGATTAACGGGAATCTGGTTCTCGGGAATTGCCAGTTCATACAGCCAGGCAATAGCCTAGTCAGCAGCATTACAGAAGAAGACATGATCCAGGCAGGTAAACACCCTGGCAAGATAAATCTTACAGACCTTGATAATGGTCTGAATATTATTAAATACCTTATGGATCACCCTGCTGCAGTAATCTTAAAACATAATAACCCATGTGGCGCTGCATATGGTAGGACACTGGCTGATGCCTATGAGAAGGCTAACATGGCAGACCGGATAGCAGCATTTGGTGGATGCCTTGTTGTGAACAGGGCGATAGATAAAGAAACAGCAGAGAAGGTTAACAGTAACTATCTGGAGGTTGTAGCCGGACCTGAATTTGAAGAGGGGACTATAGATATCTTATCTAAAAGGAAGAATCTAAGGATTATCAGGATTGGCAGAATTAATCAATTGGAGAGATACAAGACCTTTCGTTTTGTGGATTTCAAATCATTAATTGACGGCGGTATTATAGTGCAGCAGTCTCCGCTAAACAAGATTAAATCAAAAGAAGATTTCTTGCCGGCGAAGGCAACATATCAGGGGAAAGAATATGTAATAGAAAGAATGCCTACTGATAAGGAATATGAAGATATGCTGTTTGGATGGAATGTGGAGCAGGGTATTACATCAAACTCTGTGATTTATGTTAAAGATGGTGTGACAGTTGGGATCGGTACAGGTGAACAGGACAGGGTAGGAGTGGCTGAAATTGCGGTCTTTAAGGCATATCAAAAATATGCTGATGCCTTATGCTTTAAGAGATACGGTATCCCTTATAAAACATTTGAACTTGATGTTAAGAATGGAAAAAGGGATAGGGATACTCTTCTCGAGATAGATGAAGAAACGAAAAAGAATAAAGGTGGACTTATAGGGTCTGTAATGGTCTCTGATGCCTTCTTTCCCTTCAGGGACGGTGTTGATGTTGGCATTAAAGAGGGTATCTCAGCAATAGTACAGCCAGGGGGATCAGAAAGGGATTTTGAATCCATAGTTGCCTGCAATGAAGCGAATCCAAAGGTGACAATGGTATTTACAGGACAGAGGGCTTTTAAACACTAAAGTCTTCTTCAAGGTGTTTTTTACCCATCTTTATGAGCGACGTGAGCGACAAGGTCAGACTTACTCTCCTAATTCAACCTGCCTTCATGCTTTAATCTATTTACTATCTCCTGTATCTTTGGTAAGATCTCTATCGCTGCCTTTTCACCTTCGAGTGTTGCCTCATGCCTCTTCGAAAAATCAGCACTACCTATATAGCCGACTTTCGGTTTTATTACAACATCTGCTTTTGAAAGTTGAATAGCTGCAAGTTTTGAGTACATTATATTTATTGCCTGAAGTATTGTTTCAATCGTCCCTGTTGGGAAAGATGCTTCAACATCACCCGATATGTCTACAGCAATAACTATGTCGGCCCCGAGCCTCCTTGCAGCCTCGACAGCCACAGGGCTCACAACACCACCGTCAACATACATCCTTCCTGAAATATTTACAGGCCTGAATATCCCGGGGATCGAGCAGCTTGCCCTTACAGCAGTGCCCGTATTGCCGCTTCCGAACACAACCTCCCTGCCGCTCTGGATATCGGTTGCAACAGCATAAAAGGGAATCCTTAACTTTTCTATCGGTGTATTTCCCAATATTTGATTTATATATCCTTCAAGCCTTTCTCCTTTTATGAAACCGTTGTCAGGGATTGTTAAGTCGACAATATCATCCTTCTCTATGGCAAAGGACAGCCTCTGAAGTTCAAATGCATTATATCCATAAGCATAAAGAGAACCCACGAAACTCCCAGCACTTGTGCCTATTATCATATGCAAAGGTATTTTATTAGCTTCGAGCACCTTTAGCGCCCCAATATGTGCAAATCCTTTTGATGCCCCTGCACCAAGAACTATTGCAATCCTTGCTGGTTTCGGAGGCGGCTTAATCTCCTTTGGCGCACAGGAGAAAATAGAAATAAGAATCAGCAAAGATACTGTAAATTTTGATGCCTTATTCATATCTCATCTCATTTTATCAATAGATTTTGTGATATGCAAGGTATTTTGATATCTTTAAAAAAGATTCCTCGCCACTTGCGTGTGAACTTCTTGAATTTGTCGGATTAAAAGAAAAGACTCATGTAAAGATAGGTAATCTGTCAGGTGGGATGAATGGGGCTTCCTCTTTAGTCTTCCACACCTTATCCTATCGGCTTACGTTTAACCCATGTCGGCTCGATGCGAGTGTTATGCAATTTTCTCAACTACGTCGTCAGGGAGTGTGATTATTAATTCTTGGGTTGACATTAGTTTTCTCCTTTTTCAAAAAATAGCATAACGACTGATTCCAAGTCAATTTGCATAGTTTGTATGTTTAATAATTTGAACATAAAGAATAGATTTTATGGCTAACCTTTATTCCACCGAACAAGGTTTTGTTCTTCGCAAGACCGGAGACAGAATTATTGTACAGAAAGACGATGAAATACTTCTTGATGTTCAGTGCAATAAGATAAATGCTGTTTTGATCTTAGGCAATGTTCAGTTTACAATGCAAACATAAAACGGACCCGGGTAGCAGTCACAAAAAGCGGATTCCTTACCGAATAAAGCTCATATAAATTTGAATAATATGGAGTTCCTATGGCAAAATAGTAAGCCAAATTTTATGTTCTTCAGGGAATTGTGTGAATATATCCTCCCTTTTAAAAGGGAGGCAGGGGGGCTACTTACAGAAAAGTTAGAAAAACAAACAGCAATTCTCGGTGAAGTTACAAAGCCATTAGATTCTTCACTCTGCTCAGAATGACAGCAAACAGTTTTCATAATGTTATTCTGAAGAAGCGAAGTGACTGAAGAATCTTGCAGTTTTTTCACCGGGAATTGCTGAAGAACAAAGTAATATGGATAACAATGGGCTAAGTAACAATACATGAGAAAGATACTTACCTGGCAGGAGCTAAAAGAAGCGGTTGACAGGTTGAAGGCAGATGGCAAGAAGATTATCTTCACCAACGGTTGTTTCGATATTATCCATATCGGCCACATAAGATATCTTAAGAAAGCACGGGTGCTCGGGGATGTGCTTGTTATCGGATTAAACTCAGATAAGTCTGTATCTAGGATAAAGCCTAAAAGGCCAATCAATCCTCAGAAGCATAGGGCAGAAATACTGTCTTCACTCGAGATGGTTGATTATTTAGCATTGTTTGATGAAGAGACTCCTTATGAATTAATCAAGTCACTACAGCCTGATATACTTGTTAAAGGCGGTGATTGGAAGAAAGAGGATATCGTGGGTTCTGATATCGCTAAAGAGACTTACAGCCTTCCATATATTAAAGGCATATCAACTACGAAGATAATCGAGAGGATTAAAAGGCTTTAATTAGAGTCTGTCCATAAATTCAGAACCTTTCGCCTTATAAAACATCTTCCAGAGGAGTATACAGAAGATTAAAGGCCTCTGCTACTGCTTTGTAAGTTATCTTACCTTCTACTAAGTTTACGCCCCTCGCTAAAGCTGGGTTTTCTTCCGTAGCTTTTCTCAAGCCTTTCTCTGCGATCTCAAGCACATAAGGGAGGGTATTAAGTGTCAGGGCGCGTGTAGATGTGCGAGGGACAGCCCCTGGCATATTAGAGACTGTATAATGAATTATCCCTCCTTCTTCATATATAGGATGAGAATGTGTGGTTGGACGTGAGGTCTCCGCACATCCTCCCTGGTCAATGGAAACATCCACCAAAACTGCTCTGGTTCTCATGGTCTTCAGTATTTCACGGGTAATTAATTTTGGCGCTCTGGCCCCGGGCACTAAGACAGCTCCGATGAGTAAATCAGCATAGCCTATTACCATTCTCAGATTATAATTATCAGCAATTATTGTCGTAACTCTGCCCTGAAAGATATCATCCAGCATTCTTAATTTACGGGGATTTATATCCAAAACAGTAACAGATGCGCCCATGCCTAAAGCTATGCGGGCAGCATTATAACCAACTGTTCCTCCCCCTAAAATTACTACATTGCCTGGCGGAACTCCAGCCACCCCTCCCAAAAGGATCCCTCTCCCCCCGTAAGTTTCTTCCAAATACTTCGCCCCTTCCTGAGGCGCCATCCTTCCTGCAATCTCACTCATAGGGAATAAAAGAGGCAGAAAGCCATCCCCTGTCTGAACAGTTTCATATGCTATTCCTACAATCTTCCTTTTTTGAAGATTGATAGTAAGTTCTTCCGAGGCAGCAAGGTGAAAATAAGTGAATACTATCTGTCCTGGCTTAAGAAGTCCATATTCTTCCGTCAAAGGCTCTTTAACTTTGAGAACAAGATCAGCCTTATCAAAGATATCTTCGTGTTTGTCGAAAATTTGAGCTCCAGCCATTATATACTCTTCATTACTAAAGCCGCTCCCGAGCCCAGCGCCCCTCTCTATTATCACCTTATGCCCCTTTTGAACAAGGGTTTCTACTCCTCCAGGAACAATGGCTATACGATTCTCTTCAGGTTTAATCTCTCTCGGTATACCTATAATCATCTTTTATTTTTTCCATCTTGAATTTACCCACCAGTTACAAAACAGTTTATGCATTTATGATGCAGATGTGCTGGAAAAGCTCTGCCAGCAACACATTATAAGACCTATAGCCTAGCCAGCCGGCCTTTATCCAAAAGGCACTAAAGGTTAAATGTGCAGCATGTATATCATAATCAAATCTCGTTGCTTTGCAGAGGTTTTTCAGCATGTCTGCATCATATTTTATGCAACATTTAGGTTTATAACTGCAGTAATAAAAAGTTCATAAGCATTCCCTGATTTTTATTGTGTTTTTATGGGCCTCCAAACCTTCTGCTTCCGCAATTATTTTAACCGCACTGGCAAGTTTTGCAAAACCTTCCTTTTTGAAGCTTAAGAGGCTTGAACGTTTTACGAAATCATATACGCCGAGTGGTGACGAAAACCTTGCTGTTCCTCCTGTTGGAAGTGTATGGTTCGGGCCTGCTGAATAATCTCCCAATGCCTCGGGGGTCCACTCCCCCAGGAATATAGCGCCGGCATTTTTAATCATGGGCAATACATTCGTTGGTTTTTTTGTCATAACCTCAAGGTGTTCGGGCGCAATATGATTTGAGAGTTCTACAGAATCTTTTATACCCTTTGTGATTATAATAGCTCCGTAATTGTCAATAGACTTCCTTGCAATTTCTTTTCTAATTAACTCAGTAAGTTGTTTCTCAATCTCTTTATCAACAGCAACTGCAATTCTCTTAGAATCAGTTATTAATATAGATGATGCAAACTCATCATGCTCTGCCTGACCGAGTAAATCAGCTGCAATAAAAGAAGGGTTTGCAGAATCATCTGCAATAATTATTATCTCACTTGGTCCTGCAATCATATCTATATCCACAACTCCAAAGACCATCTTCTTTGCCGTAGCAACATAGATATTCCCGGGACCTACAATCTTATCAACCTTCTTTATAGTCTTTGTTCCATATGCCATTGCTCCAACTGCCTGGGCTCCGCCAATCCTGTAGACCTCTTTTATACCTAGCAATTTTATTGCAGCCATGACATATGGGTTAATCTTGCCTTTTGGTGTGGGCACACAGAGGACTAGCTCTTTTACACCCGCAGCCTGTGCAGGTATAACGTTCATCAAAACAGTAGATGGGTATGAAGCCTTGCCTCCCGGTATATATACGCCAACCCTTTCGATTGGCCGTATCACCTGACCGAGGATCGCGTCTTTTTCAGCGAATGACCAGGATTCTTCCTTCTGCATTTCATGAAAAGTCCTTATCCTTTTCGCAGAAAGTTTAAGTGCATTTACTGCCTTTCTATCTGCCTTTCCTGCATACTTTGATATTTCATCCCGGTCTATTTTCAATTCTTTTAACTTTACTAAATCAAATTTTTCTGTGTATTTAAGGACAGCCCTGTCGCCGTTTCTCCTAACATCTTCAAGAATAACCTTAACCCTTTGCTCAATTTCCTGATTGATGCCGGAGGCACGTTCCTTAAGAACACTTAAAAAGGCTGCCAATTCTTTATTATTTCTTATAATCCTCATTGGAGATAATTCTAACCAATATAAGCCCTTAACATTTATTTAATCCGGCAATTATCTCATTCTCTATATATTTAGAGACCCATTCTTTTTCTGACCTGTTCTTCTTATATAGTAAGAGTAATGTTTCTGCATAATCTTCAGCCTTTCTGTAACCGGCCTTTCTGGCATTATCAACAAATTCCCAGTCACCAGTCTCAGCAAATCTCTGGAAGGCCTCGAGTATTTCAGGGAAAAGAAGACTCCTATAACCCCCAAGGAATACGATATAAAATCCAAGAGAACCTTCTTTTTGGTTTTCGATAATATATTTAAGCAGGCCTTTTTCAGATGTATCTGACAGGATATCTTTTACGCTACGGGCAAAGATTTCAGCCCTTCGATATGAAAAAAGTTCTACAAGGAGGGACTTCCATTCACATCCGATTTTTTGGTCCTCAATTGCCTCACCCAGCTCATGCTGAATGTATGTTTCTACCTCGGAGTATGCAATCTGATATATCCTTCTGTCAACATCTTCTGACGGTTCTTCTTCAGGTGTAATTCCATATTTTGAAAATGCGAATGCGAGTGCGATTTTTGATCCCTTAAGTCTTAGTTCCTCAAATCTTTCCCAGATAAGCTGTTTCGTTGCATCAACCCTGGCATAAATGGCCCTGTCCTGCAACACGGCAGGATAATTAGAAAGGTCTCTTACATATTCATTGCCAGCAATATAAATATCATAGCCTTCTTCAGTTTTCTTAGATATGAAGTCAGCGAGAAAAAAAGATGGTTTCATATTGACCCCCAAGCCAGCTCCATAAATAAGCCCTTCTTTCTCTAACTCAGTATTAATCTTCTCGACCTCAAAAGGGGCGTAACCATTACTATCGATAATAATATCTCCAAAGTCTTTATCTTCGAGTTCCTTCCACAGATTTTCTCTATCTGATATCCATTCGCCGATATCTTTTTGCTGGATATTTTCCCAGGGTTTTATGCCCTTCTCAGCGCGGTATAACTCCCTGAGCCTGAGGAGCAGGCCGCAGAGAGAATAAGAGCCCCAGTATTTTGCATCAGAGATGTTGCAGTTTTGTTTTATCTGAGAAGTGAGAGTTTCAATTTTTATCATCCAAATATCTTTACCCACTCATCAAATCTTTTAATTTTATCCTCTCCGAATTTTGAGATGTATTCCCTGACCCTTTCCAGAGGTTTTTCTTTCAGCAAAAAGTCCGAATCCTTAGAGAAAAATTTATCTGCGAAGCATATAATCTGCTCTTCAATAGATACAGGTATCATATCTCTTTTGGGGACAGGGAGAAATTTTTCTTCTATATCTCTCACAGATATTCCGACACCGACATGCCTTTCACACACAAGGGCATGTCCCGGGAGTCCTTCTTTTTCCAGGATTTGCCTTGCTAAATAACCGTGACAGACGTATGGTTTATCACCATAACAGCCAATTTTTGGCTCATTGGTCAAGAATATTCCTATATCATGAAGCATCGCAGCCTCTTCGATAAATTTCAGATCAGGATTAAGATGCTTAACCCTCTTGGCAATCTTCAGGGCTTTTTCTGTAACCATCCTGCTGTGATGAAAAAGAAAGTGATATGCCTTTGATTCAGGGTTATAATACTTTTCAATAATTTTTATTGCGTCCATTTTCCCCATTCCAATTTTAGCATATAACTTTTTTTGTTTTTTAAATATGATTCCTTTCTTGTCGAATATTGGAGACGGCTCGATAGTGGCAATTTGGTTTAATGCATCATTAATATCATACTATTTTTCAACGAGAGGATATATGACAAAGATGTTTATAACGTGACATTGGCAAGATTGTCAAAATAGACCGTGAGCTTCAAGAAGTAACGGTGGATTATGACGGAAGCCCTGTCTTATACGAATATCCTGAACTTGATGAAATTGCTCTAGCCTATGCAATCTCAGTTCACAAATCCCGTGGGAGCGAATATCCTGTTATCGTCATGCCTGTTCTGACCCAGTACTATCTACTCTTACAGAGAAATCTCCTCTATACCGGTATAACCAGGGGGAAGAAGAGGTCGTGTTGGTCGGAACTAAAAAGCCCATTGCGATAGCTATCAGGAATAACAAGCCACAGAAACGATATGCCCTATTAAAGGATAGGTTGTCTACGATTTATAGAGTTGTCTTTAAAACCTAATGATTGTTTATAAAATCAAGTTATTGCTTTCACCTGCAAGTCAACGGGCATTGAAAATCGAAACTATTGAAGAGTTCATTTGATACTGAATACCGCCGGGATTTGCGCATAGGGAATCTTTCAAAGCGAAATAAATAGCAGCTAAATGAAGACCTGTGTTTGTTTCAAATGTAAACAAATGAACTGAGGCACAAATTCAGCAATGATATTTGTTTTGATCTGAACTGTGCAGGGTTCTTGATAATGCTCAAGATTAAATTTGAAGAGCGCCGAGTATCGCCTTCACCTACTACTAAACAACTTTAAAGAAATTAAATATTGAGGATTATGAAGTGAAATGAGCAAATAACATGTGTACAAACAATGCAGTGCTTTTGCGAACCTAAGATAAATCAATTTTCCACGAGCAAAAGCATTGAGCGACTACAACAAATGTCTATCAAATGAGGGAGCGTCATTGTTTGTGCTGTTAGCTGAGCCAATCCGCTTCTATTGCTCTGCCACACCACACGACATGTTCTCAGCGCCTTGTATCACCTGCAATCTCGTTATCTCGTTCTTTAAGTTTTTCACGTCCTCCTTTATGTTCTTTCGATATCCAAAGTTCATCGTTGTATAAAGCAGCGGGTGCGACAAGGCGCAGTTCAACCTTTTTGCAATGGAACTTATCTTATAGAATTCCCTTCTTACCCATAGATGACCTTCCATTAGCTCTTGAGGCGTCATGTTTTTTGGTTTGAACACGACTGTGCTGTGGTCATAGTATTTCCAATCTTCCGTGAGCAACCTTCCTTCTTTTTTGAACCTATCATAAATCTTTGTACCAGGATAGGGTGTCAGGACATTAAATGAAACCGTTGCGATTTTGTTTCTCATTAAGAATTCTAACGTATCTTCAAATATGGATTTATCTTCCTCATCAAAGCCAAACACCATGGATGCATGAAAGACGATTCCATACTCTCTCACTTTTTTGATTGCATCATCGTTCGCTGAGAGTTGTTTGATGGATTTTCTCATCCGCTGTAGTGCGCTTGTTGAAACTGTTTCTAATCCGAAGAACAAAGCTACACAGCCGCTCTGAGCAGCAAGTTTCATCAGTTCAGTATCGTTCACAAACGAGATAGATGCCTGCCCAACCCACCGTATCTTGAGCGGCTCAAGAGCCCTGAAAAGTTCTTTTGCGTATTTCGGATTACCAATGATATTGTCATCAAGGAATAGAAATTTCTTCCCTTTGGATGCCTCAATATCGCTGACGACTTTCTCCACAGGCAGTGACCGAAGTTTCCTTCCAAAGAATTTCGGTACACAACAGAACTCGCAATCATACGGACAACCTCTCGTCGTAACTATCGGCATTACATTGAATATCCCACTGGATTTTGATGTGAGTTCTCGGCGAGGCAGCGGATAAGGGGATACATTAGGCTGATGCGATTTATAAAACCTTTGCAGATTCCCATGCTCAAAATCCTCGATGAGTGTTCCCCATGTGTCCTCTGCCTCACCAATCACGACGGCGTCAGCATACTGAATTGCTTCTTCGGGCAGGACAGTCGGATGAACGCCGCCTATCACGACGGTTCTCCCTCTTTTTCTGAATTCCGCCGCCATCCGATAAGCTCTTGGAGCATTTGAAGTCATTGTGCTGATGCCAACGATATCGCATTCCTCGTCAAGATTGACCTCCTCGAGTTCCTCTTCAACAATTTTTACATCGTAATGTGATGGCGTGAGGGATGCAATAATATTGAGTGCAATCTGCGGTATTCGAAGAGCATGCGGATAGCGGAGATGCTCATCCCGACAAGGAGAAACTAATAATAGCTTCATGCTTGGTCCTTTCTACTTTGTAATTCTTCGGAGGCAGTTTCATAGAAAACCTAAGATGTATCTGTACATGAATGTGTGCCTAACGAACCGGAACTTAGCCACCGCGACAAGTCATTCCTTACTTAAGTTGTACCCGTAGAGCAAAACAATTCTCAGCTAACTCGTTCACTCCGAAATTATACGAATAGTTTCGTCTATCCCACCATTTTTTGAGGTTATATCCGAAGTATTTCGGATATTCCACCTATGAATTACTGGTTATAATCTACACCATTTTGACTATTTAAGAAAGTGAGAACTTCAGGAAGTTAGCGAGACACTATAATTCTGAAAGAAAGAGATAGCGGTCGGCGATTCTTGCCTCAATAAAACGGACCACTCTTCGGTGCAGTTGATCAGAATGCGATTAGAGCTGACAATGTTGGTAGCAGCAGACCCCAGGATATTGTCAACAATTTAACTACGATAGGAGGTTATACTATGACTATTCAAAAAGCCATAGAACATTTTAAGGGCCATCAAAGGACATCCCTAAAGAAAAGGACCCATGAGGGATACAAGAAGCTTCTGGAACACTTCCAAGGTGAATTTAGCGACCGTGACGTTCAGTCCGTCAAGGCAGAGGAATTATGCCGATTCCTTGAAACCTACACTGAGGGGTGAGCTAAGGCCACTAAGCGACTCAGATATGCGCAATTAAGAGCCCTCTTTAATTTCGTCATCGACACATTCGAGATGAACATCAAGAACCCTTGCTGCGTTCATCAGTTGTTTAAGTCTTTCAAGAACATTCAGCAGCGACCCCGTAAGATCCTGGACAAGGAGACCGTGGATGAAATCATCTTCAACTCGACGAATACACGGGACCGTCTGATTTTGGAACTTCAGGCCCGCTGTGGTCTCCGAGTTGGGGAAGTTCTGAATCTCAAGGTTGCTGATGTCTCCGGACGAAAACTTATGCTCCAAGAGCCTAAATCTGGCAGAGAGGTTGAGGTAGCTTTCATGCCTGAGCACATCGCCATCCGGTTAGCTGACTATATTGCCAGCAGGAATCTATCTCCGAACGATAGGGTATTTGGTATCTGCTATACAACAGCCAGAAATCTTGTAACCAAACTCGGACAGAAGCTCAATGTTCATATATCGCCCCATGATCTGCGCAGACATTCTGCCACATATGCCAGCAGGAATGGTGTTCCCTTGGAGATTATCTCAAAAGTTATTTTGAGGCACCAGGATTTGAAGACTACTCAGGTATATCTCGGTAAGGTGAGCGATTCAGAAGCCATTCGATGGATGGACGTCTTACACGGGAAATAGCACACAGCTGAATAGACAATCAGTTTCTGGGGTCTGCACAGTACCGGATAGAGGTTCTGGCAACAATACTTCCTGTAGTAAACGGCTCTTGGAGTCTCGATAGAGATCAAGAGTTCACATAGTAATTTGCATATTGATCTCTCATAGACTTTTTAAGCTATTCCGGTTGAAATCATCAATTTTAATGCTGGGGGTACTGGATGGGCAGCGCGAAAGTAACATCGTTGTTCTGTCTCCGTTTCGTTTGCTTGAAGGGGAACTAAACATATCTCGTATACTGACACTTTTGTTTATAACTGTGAGAAACAAATGGCCAACTTTTGAACAATTAAACTTTTCTCATCCTTTGATGATCTCTTATATAATCTACGGCCTTTTGAGTTTGCTGAGCAGCAAAGCTAATGAGTCTCTTATCTTTTTGAAATTGCTGGATCCAACCCAGAATGTAAGCTGCGCTGTTCCTGTCTTGAACATGAAATTTGCAAATATAAGCTCAGACTGTAAATCATCTCAGATATTTTTTTCATAGATCCTGTATTTTTTATAAAGCTTTCCGCCAATCATATCAGTGAGCTGACGTACCGCATAGTTGTCTTCGAGAACCCATGAGAATTCAACTTTGTTGTATTTAAGCCTCTTTACCCCTTTAAAAGCCTCCCTGAATAATATGCCGTCTATTCCTTTGTTCCTATACTCTTTTTTAGCGCCCAGGAGCAGGAGCCTCCCTTGCCTTATCTTTTTATAATAAATTATTGCTTTAATGATCGATAAAGGATTCAGACTGCCTTTCATCTGGCGCAATACAATATTGAAATCAGGGAAGATTCCGATAAAGCCAACCGGCAGGTCATTATGATAGGCTATAACAGACATGTCAGGAACAACTATGGGTTTAAGCTTTTTACCCAAGTAATTAAGCTCATTATCTGTCAACGGGATAAACCCCCAGTTTTTTTCCCAGGCGCTGTTGTATACTTCCTTAAATGCCTCCAGGTGTTCATCAAATTTATTCTTATCAAAGGCTTTAACTGTTATACCCCTTTTCTCTGCTATATTGGCGACACGTATGACTTTTTCAGGGAGGTTTTCTGGAATATCCACGATATAACCATAAAGTTCCTTTGCTTTCTGAAAACCTGTGACACTCATTAGATCGTGATAATAGGGAGGATTGTAAGGTGTCATGAGCATAGGGGGTGTATCATAGCCCTCCAAAAGGAAACCGCATTCCTCATTTGTAGAAAAATTCATAGGTCCTCTCATTATCTCAAGGCCGGCGCCTTTTAAGTCATCCTTGGCTCTATTCAAGAGAGCCGATGCTACCTCGCTATCATTGACACAATCAAGAAAGCCGAAGAACCCTGCATTTTCCTGATGAAATTCTATGTGCCTTTTATTAATAATTGATGCAATTCTGCCGATGATAACATCCTTTTCATTTGTAGCAAGATAGTATCTCGCATGTGTATGCTTGAATAAAGGATTTATTGGGGAGAAATCTTTTAGAAGATCGTGAGTAAGTTGAGGCGCATAGAAAGGATCATCCTTATAAAGTCTAATCGGAAATTTAATAAAATCCTTTATCGATTTCTTATCTGTTGCTTCAATTATTTTTACCATTATACTTTCCTTGTCTTTATATTCCCTGACAGTATCCTTCCAGCAATATGTTTTCCCATCTTTTTGGCTTTTTCTTGCATCAGTCTCAACTTTTTCTTGAAACTGTAAATAATACGGTCTTTCCAGTATCTTTATTTAAGCCTTCCTTACAAAATCTCCGAAGTTTTTTAAAATTTTGAGACCAACTTCCTGACTCTTTTCAGGGTGGAACTGTGTTGCAAAGATGTTTTCCTTCCAGACCATGGAAGTAAAGTTTATACCATACTCAGTCGTAGTCGCAATTGTATTAACATCATCAGGCGCGACATAGAAGGAATGGACAAAATAGAAAAACGACCCGTCAGGTATGCCATCAAAGATTGGCGGCCTTTTTAAAATTTTTACATTATTCCAGCCCATATGCGGTATTTTAAGGACGTTTATATTATCTACGTCCTTAAGCTTTGACCGGAATCTCACAACCTTACCTTTTAAAATGTCAAATCCATTGTGAACACCGAACTCCTCTGATTCAGTGAATAATACCTGAAGTCCAAGGCAAATGCCGAGGTATGGCTTGCCTTTCTGAATTGACCTCACAACCGATTCTGCAAGGGACATCTCCTTAAGATTTCTCATGCAGTCCCTGAAAGCCCCGACACCTGGAAGAACAATCGCCCCGGCATCATCTACTGCCTTAGAGTCTGAGACAACCCTCGCGTCTACCCCGACTTTGAAAAATCCCTTCTCAACGCTCCTCAGGTTTCCCATCCCATAATCCACAATCGCAATCATAGTTTTATTATATATTACAGGGATGTCATATGATCCTTACCCTTCATTTTCAGAAGGCGTTGTCAAATCCCTGTTATATGCAAAAGTTATTTCTGCCATTTTCATTTCTCAATCTCTCCCAAAGATTTAATCGGGCTGTAGAATCCGCATTTAATCATTTCTCTCAAAAGCTCATTGCCTTCATTAAGATTGATGAATTTCTTTTTGACTGCCCTATATATAATGCCTATTGTTCCTGTCAATGGAACCTTGAGAATTGCTGCCTCATTTCTTGCTGTCCTATCATCAGAGGCAAAGACGTAACCCCTGTTTCCGGCAACAGCAATACATGATGCTTCACCTGCACCAAGCGACAGAGAGAGCCTTTCAAAAAGTATCTTTTCCTCTTTGCCCTTAAGCGCGGTCTCTTTCAACCATCCATCCCGTAAGGCAGGACTGATAACCTCAAGCTTCTCATTGCCGCTTTGAATCCCTCTGATTATCTCAACATAGACAAAGTCTGTTAAATATGCCCTGCCTTCATACAACCTTTTAAGTATCCAGAGGGTATCTGTCAGCGCATAATTACTGATAACACAACTGTCAAAAATAACCTCAGGCATTTGCGATATCTTTAAGTATCTCTTTTTTATCCTGAACTCTGATCTTTATCCCCTTTTTCTTCAAATATTCCCTTGCTGAAAGAGGATCAAGTCCAAGAACCTCGGCTAACCTGCCCAAGCTAATGAACCCTTCTTCATAAGCCCTCAGCGCCACATCTTTTTTCTTATGCACAGGGTCTTTAACCTCATAAAGCTGATCAATCGCAACCCTTATCTTCTCACCGAGTGTCCGCCCTTCCTTGCGCGCTATTGCCTTCAGTATTGCATGCTGATTGTCAGTAAGCATTATATTTGTACGCTTCATACCCCCTCCATATTATGTGTAACTATATGTGTATATATTAACAAAGTACGCGATAAGTTTCAATTCACCACCTCCATCACCGCCCAGCCAAAGGGGATACGGCAAATCAATACTTTTCTCCTGCCAGTAGAAGCAGCTTATTGTACTTTTCAAGTTTTTCAGTATATTTGTCCCCCGGCTTTTTGCATACTCCAAGTATAATCAAGTCTTCTTTGTTTCTCTCCACCCCCCTAAAAATTCCCTGTAAAGACATTTACTTTTAGCATCCTTTGTGCAGATGTTTTCACCTACAATAAGCAACCTAAACCCACCTCTTTCTCTCCTTCATTCCATAAAAATCTCAATACCATCCGGTACCCCTGATGCATTTGTCATTGGAAAGCGCAAATCAGGCCGGCTCTCTCTGACGTCCAGGCAAGCGCCTGTCCATCAAGTATTCTCCTTCCCTTAGGTTAAGGGGAGGTTGGGGGGGGTATCCTATTGACTATCCTTTCAGTTTTCTTAAAACATCCGCAAATTTATTTTTACTCAATTTTCCTGATGCAAGTTTTATCATAGCTTCATACAATTTGCCGTCAGGGTCTGAGATGCTGATTTTGTTCA
>Ga0172375_10005010_pt1 | contig 19323 bp, 15 predicted proteins | sample LakKiv1m_FD_114537 | JGI IMG/M metagenome (GOLD analysis project Ga0172375, IMG submission 114537) | Freshwater microbial communities from Kabuno Bay, South-Kivu, Congo - kab_092012_11.1m | ecosystem: Environmental > Aquatic > Freshwater > Lake | place: Democratic Republic of the Congo...
ACAGCCCTTCGGGCTGTGTTACTGATCACCGCACCTTCGGTGCTCAGACACAGGGGAATTTTTACCTTCTTCCTTATTCGGAAAGAGCTGCGGAGCAGCGACAAGTTTGTAGAATATTAGTTAATTCAAGGGTTCTGCGTAGCTGCGGCATGTAGGAGTCAAAGGCGGCTGAGGCTCCGAAGCCCCGGGGAAGGAGATTATATATTAAGCGGAGTGGTGTTTAATATACTAACCTCTCCCCCTTTGCGTCTCTGCGTCCCCCGCAGTGCGGGGCAGGTCTGCGAGAGTTTCTTTTCTTTCCCGTGCAGCTTTGCTAACAATTAACAATTATCAAACGAATTGCCTCAAAATTCCTTCAATCCTTTCCTGAAAATCCTTTGCGGGCGCTATTCCATAAGACCAGCGGCTGGTCTCTGTATTCCACGAATAATTCTTCCAGATCTCATCCAGGAGAAAAAAGCTGACCCACTTTGAACCCGGGTCTGTCCTGAAGATTATTATTCCTGCACCTTCTCCCGAAGAAAAATAATTCCCCGCTCCATGTTTTCTTATATCCTCAAGAAGAAATGCCGTGAGCTTATCCAGCCCTTTTATTTCCCTGCTCTCAACGATATTCAGAATATGGCTGCAAGCTCTCCGTATATCTCTGTGCTCATAAATCCCCGCTTTTTCGTTCCATTCGGGACAGGTGCAGGAGAAATCCTCAAGATCAGTTACATTGCTCCCCCGCCTGAATTTCCGCCTGATACCTTCAGGAAACCGGTGCACATAAACCGCGGGAGCGGGCAGCCTGAAACCGGGATCTTCTCTTGTATCCTTAAATTTCCTAATGCTCAGGAATGATTTATCTTCCTGCCCTTTCATCTACGCTTCTTTATCAGCATAACAACCTTATACATAACAAGCCGGCTGCGCTCAAGAACTATCGGCGGCACTGAGGGATTGGACGATATCAGTGCAACAAGAGACGGATTGCCCTGGACGAATGAGGCAATCTTTACCGCGCCTTTTGTGGCATCCCATCTCGCAGCAACAATATCGCCGTCATATACTTTTGCGTGATAACTGTACATAACGTAATCGCCCGGCTGTATCACCGGGGTCATGCTGTATCCGAATTCGGTGTCTATCTGCAGAAGAGCATGTCCGGCAGGATCGAACTCCAGCGTTTCGCTTCGTATCCATTCGGTCAGATCAACAAGTTCGCCGCTTCCGGCAGGGATCATTGCGTCCAGCCTGTATTCAGGCAGCCGCAAGATAAAAACCCCGTCGGAAGATGCGTTCGGGGCAGGTTCATCCCCCAGCAGCCAGTTGATATCGCAGCCGAGGTTCCTGAGTTTTTTAAGCACCTGCGCACCGGGCTCCCTTTCCCCTTTCAGATAAGCCTGAAGATTGCTCGGCTGCATCTCCAGCGCTTCGGCAAACTCCTTCAGACTCGTAAACCTGACACTGCCGAATTCTCTTAATCTGCTTCCTATTAAATTATTTCTTTCCACATTTGTATAATTAGTTTGACATAAATAATATACTATTGTAATTTTACTTCCGGAAGATTGTTATACTAAAGTATAATTTTCAATCCGTATTAAATATACAATAAAATAATATTAAATTCAAAGAGGTGTCGTATGCTTAACAAATCCGTTAAACCCGCAAAGGGCAAAAAGAAAACTGAAGCAGGAACTTTCAGTCCGGAAAGAATGAGAAGACATAAGCTCGCTTCGGAGATATACTCTGAGACAGAAAAACTCGAACGGGCATTGATGCGGACGAAATCCGGAACGCTTGAAAAAATCCGGCGGTACAGGAAAGACCTCCTGAAAAAAGGAGTCGCCGACGAGAACGATCTCTCAAACCTGAACCTGACGAATAACGACGGGACCGTTCAGGTGCTTGTGCGCAGCAGTGAAGTTATTGAATTCAGCGACGATCTCAAAGCTGCAAAAGCTGCAATCGACCAATGCCTTCAAAGATGGGGCTCCGAATCCCATCCTTACCTGCATACTGTAATAAAAAAACTTTTCAGGATTGATAAAAAGGGTGTCATAAACAAAAATGCGCTGCTCGGACTTTTTCAATTCGATATTAAGGATAAAGAATGGCAGAATGCCCTCGACCTTATCAGGAAGAGTATTATCCTTTCGACAAAAAAAGCCTATGTACAGATCCGCAGCAGGGAAAACAGTTCATCTGCCTGGAAAACGAAAAATCTGAATTTCAGCAGTATCGAACCTGGCTGGGAGAAGGAGGAATTGTGAATTGTCCCAAATGCAAAAACCGGAATTTCGAAAAAAACGATGCCAACCGCCGCGGAATAAGGCAATACAAAACCGAGAGATTCCCGCACGGCGATTACCGCAGGTATGTATGTGTGCAATGCGGTTACAGATTTATTACTATGGAAAAATTCGACCGTGAACCTGATAGTACCGCTTCCGGAAAGGTAAGGCAGAGAACGCATTGAGGCGTCAGGCAGACCCTTATCCGAAGATATCTTTCCATATATGTATTTGGATTGGAAAAGCTTTTTTAGAGGGCGGAACGGAATTAGTTTCGCCTTCATCAATTAACAAAAGGAGGCGCAAAATGAACAAAAGCATCAGACCGCTGCCGAAACACGGAGGCGGTTTAAGTGACATTTATTTTAACAGCATCGGAATACCAGCGGAAAATCCCGATCTGATAAGGATTGTTCCGGTCGGTAAATTCCCGGCGCATACCGATGGCGGACATGAAGTCACCCCGGAGAATATCACCGAGATGGCTGAGAATCTGCACCGTTCCGGAGCGGACATACTTTTCGATTTCGGACATGAATCGCTCTGGAATGCCAGCGCAGCGGCAGCCGGCTGGAGCGCTGCCGCAGATGCAGTCGCAAAGGAAGACGGGCTCTATATCCCTTACCCCAAATTCGCAAAAAAGGCTGCCGCACTGATCGAAGATAACGAATACCGGTACTTCTCTCCCGTTTACACTCTTAGCTCCCGCGATAAGGAAGGAAACAAAACCGGGGCTGCTCTGCTTAGTGTGGCTCTCACAAATACTCCGTATTTCGATTCCGAAATTGATCATATCCGTAACTCTGCATCTGCTGAACTGCCTGCTGAAGCGGAGCTTACGAAGATCATCGAAAAAATCGGAATTCTTGAGAAAAAACTTGAATCCCTGCAGGAATCCTACGCTGGACTAATAGTTAATTCAGCAGTATCAGAAGGCAAAATTTCCCCATCCGAAAAGGAAGACTGGAGGAAGATGGCAATCCAGTCCCCTTCTGAAACCAGCGTAATTCTTGGTAAACTGATCAGCAATTCAGCCATTCCCGAGTTTCCGGCTAATCTTTTGGAAGCAGCCGGGCAGGATAATGATCCGCTCAGAATGGCAGTATCATACATTAAAACAAAAGGCAGATAAAAGGAGGCTTTATGTTATTAAGAGAAATAAGCAGTAAGGATCCGGTTACTTCAATAGTTGTTAATGCACTTGAAAAGACGGCTCCGATACTGAAAGATGTCAGCTTCTACGCAAAGGCTGGATCAGCCGATGCAGTAAAAAAGGCGCGCGAAGGCAATCTCACATCCGTATTCAGGACACTGAATAATCCGAACATTGCAGTCCCGCCAATTCCTGAATACATCCCCGCCGCTAAAAAGATAATCTCTTTCGATGTGCAGGTGGATGTTCTTCTCGAAGACAGAAACGAAGATCCGGAAGCTGAACTGATATACCAGACAAGGATTGAAGCTGAATCGGCAGGATACCTGCTCCAGGCTAAAATCTTTAACGGTGACAGCGCGGAGGAACCGGTTGTTTTCGATGGCTTAAAAAACCTGACCCCGGAAGATAATATTCTCGTCCCAGCAGCAAACGGACTTGTAATACCTCTTGGAAATACCGATGCCAAAGTGACATCGCAGCAGCAGGCTCTTGAGGAATTACTCAAACTTTTTGCCACTATTCCCGGAGGTGCCACTCATGCATACATGAACGAATACCTCAAAATAAGGTGGCTTACTGTTGCAAAGGCGCTCGGTTATTACAGGACCGGCAAAGATGAACTCGGCGACGAGATCGAAAAGATAGGCAATGTGATCATCCGCGGCGCAGGTTATGCTGCCGATGGCACTCCTTTGCTTCCGTTTACCGATACTGTTGGCACTTCAGTCGAGAGATGCTCCGATATTTATGCTGTCCGCTGGGGTGAAAGAACCGATCTCACGGCTCTCACATCTGTCGGCGTGAAAGTAAGGTATGCCGGACAATCGGGCAATTTCCTTACGAATAACGTAAATATGGATATGGCGCTTGTTCTTCAGAATCCCTCGGCTCTTTACAGGAGCAGAGGCTGGCGTATTGATTAAGGAGGCAGGGATGAAAAACAACGAACTCAATTTCAGAGGAGCTGCTTTGATACCTGTTAATCTCGATAAGGTTAACGCCGTTATTCCGCCTGATATTTCAGGAGTCACTGAGCTCAGCGATTTTGTTGATCTCTATTTCACGGTAATTGAAATATGGCTGAAGGCTAAAGCCGATGGATCAATCAATCTGAATGATCTTGCGCTGCTTGGTTCATTTGCGATAAGCCTGACTTCGGCGCTGAGCGGCTCGGCACAGGCAGCTTCCGAAGCCGGCGATCTCACCGATGAGGAGATTGTATCACTCGTAGCCCGCGGAGATAAATTCGCACTCGGCGAATATGCCCCGGCTGCAATGCAGATTGCAAAAGAGGTTCTTTACAAATTCCAGACATGGTCTGTTCTTAAAGGCAGATAAAGGAGGGTGGATGTTCCGCGGGTTGAGGGTGCCCGCGGGATATTCCATAAGGAGGATATATGAAAAAACTTAATATCATCTGGCAATATCTTAGCGGCAAAAAAACTGTCATCGGCTCTTCGCTGCTGCTTATCGCCGGCTTTCTTCCAGAAGGTTCGAAAGGAGAGTCTGTCTGCAGGTTTCTCGGAATGCTGCTCACCGGAGGCGGGCTGGCTCATAAAGCCGTAAAAGTGAAATACAAAGGGAGCGCAAATGTTGAAAAATGAACATTCCGCCAACGATCTGCGGGAATTGCTCAGATTTATTATCTATGTGATTTCTGTCGTAACCGCAGCAATATTATTCTATGGTGCAATAGATAAAAGAGTGACTATTCTCGAAACCGAATACGCCTATAAAATTGACCGTAAAGAATTGTACGAATCCCTCGAAAAAATAAAGAACGAGATCAACCTCAAAATCGAAAAAGAATTCGAAAAACACTTTAAAGGCAATTACTAATTGCTAATTATTAATTCTAAATTGCTAATGGTGAATTATTAATTTTTGCAGTTTCTAACTTTCAACTTGCAACTTTCTAACTTGATGAACTTTCCACTTTCCAACTTCTGCCTTCTAAATTCTAAATTCTAACTTCTGCCTTCTGCCTTCTAAATTCTGCCTTCTAACTTCTCGTGCATAAATTGCAAATTATTCTTATTTTAAGATATAATGAAGAAACCTATTCAGATAGTGATTATATCCTAAAAAAGCTGTAATTCGGTTTTTTGTTTTTGCCGGTTTTTTCTGTTATATATCTGAGAATTAATAACTTATATTCCCGCTATATAGAATGGGTGCAGAGGGATGTTGGGGTTCATATGAAAAACAACGTGAATGAATCTAGATAAACTAAATACGATAGAATTAATTCGGGCGTATTCAGGAATAATCAAACTACTGAAAAAACGTGGAGTTATTCGGACTAAAAATCTATTAGATGATTTAGGCGAATATTTGGCAATTGAACATTTTAATAAAACTGCTGGAATATTCAATCTTCAGGCTGCGCCTGCTGGAACTCAAAATATTGATGCGATAAGTAGAAACGGAGACCGATATTGTATTAAATCCACAACTGAAAATTCAACAGGAGTATTTTACGGTCTTGAACCGCCCAATTCCGAGAATATTGTTAAACAAAATTTTGAGTATGTTCTAATCGTTAAATTTGACAATGACTATCAATTAGAAAAAATCATTCAACTTGACTGGAATTTATTTCTTAAATACAAACGATGGCACAAAACAATTAATGCCTGGAATATATCAATTACCAAATCATTGACAGATGAAGCGGATGTGCTTTACGAACAAGAAACTGAAAAAGCTTATGACATAATCGAAATTAGAAAAACTCACAGACAAGCTTATGAACATTGGACGGAAGAAGCTGATGGAAAATTAGAGCTTCATTTTTTTGAGGGTAAAAACATAAAAGAATTAAGTAAAATTTTTGAGAGAAAAGAAGGAGCAATCCGTTCTCGCATAAAAAAACTCAAACTAAAAGAAAAATACACCAGCTAACAACATGTAGAAGTAATGCTTACATTACACTTACCGCCAAACTTAATGCTAAAGGCAGAGCACCAAGACATGTAAAGGAAGTTGATTTTATGATAGAAGAATTTCTTAATCCCGCCACCAAGTCGCACGCCGTCCGTGGCGCGCAAAGAAAAGAGAATTGGAGAAAAGTCAGATGAACTATTCGGCTATTAAAGACAATCACAAACACGGCACTGTAGGTGAATTTCTTAAAGATGTTATTACATACAATTCAGAGGTATCTATTGTTTCTGCCTATTTCACGATATACGCTTATCACAAATTAAAGGACAATTTTGACGGAATAAATAAACTTAATTTTCTATTTGGCGAACCAACATTCATTAAATCTATTGACCCTGAAAAAGTAAATACCAGGGATTTTAAAATTGAAGATGATAAACTGGTCATTCCTCTTGAGAGCAGACTAACTCAAAAAACGATGGCAAAGGAATGTTCTGAATGGCTTAAAAATAAAGCTGAAATTCGATCAATGGTAAAACCAAACTTCTTGCATGGAAAGCTGTATCATATTAAGCAAGAGAGCGGCATAGAGAAAGCAATTGCCGGAAGTTCCAATTTTACTGTTAATGGACTTGGACTTGGTGGAAGTAAAAATATCGAGTTAAATCTGATTGTTGATAGCGACCGAGATCGGCAGGAACTAAAAAGCTGGTTTGATTCTATCTGGAATGACCAGACAGGTCTCATCGAGGATGTTAAAGAAGAAGTTCTCAAATATCTTGAACAATTATATGTAGAAAACGAACCGGAGTTTATTTATTTCAAAACGCTGTATCACATATTTGAAGAATACCTTAGTGAACAACGAAAAGGCGGATTATTAGATGAAAAAACAGGTTTCTATGACAGTGAAATATGGGATAAACTTTATGACTTCCAAAAAGACGGCGTAAAAGGTGCAATCAATAAAATCCTGAAACACAATGGATGTATCATCGCCGATAGTGTTGGTCTGGGTAAAACGTTCGAAGCGCTTGCTGTAATAAAATACTTTGAATTATTGAATGGACGTGTTCTTGTGGTTTGTCCGAAGAAACTTTCGGGAAACTGGACGGTATATCAGGCCAGTCAAAATCATGCGCTTAATCCGTTTAAAAAAGACCGCTTTAATTTCACTGTTATTTATCATACTGACATGAGTCGGGAATCAGGACGTTCAGATGCCAATGGCATTGAGTTAGAGAATTTCAACTGGGGAGCATATGACCTTGTTGTGATTGATGAATCACATAATTTCCGCGGTAACCCGATTGAGAAAGTAAAAGATGACGGAAGTATAAGAATGAACAGGGCTAAATGGCTTATGGAAAAAGTCATTAAGTCCGGTGTAAAAACAAAAGTACTTATGCTTTCTGCTACCCCGGTTAATAACTCCTTAAAAGACCTGAGAAATCAAATTTCTTTTATAACTGAAGGCAAAGAAGACGCACTATTTGAGCAGTGCAAAATTAAAAGCATTGGATTTACTCTTGAAAATGCCCAAAAGAATTTTACGCGATGGTCTGACCCCAAAAATAAAAACAGAAGCATGAAGCATCTTCTTGAGCGGCTTGATTCATCCTTCTTTAAACTACTGGATGAACTGACTATAGCGCGTTCTCGAAAACATATTGTGAATTTCTACGATATGAAGTCCATCGGTAAATTCCCCAAAAGAGAAAAACCGCATTCAGTTTATCCTGACATAGATACACAAAACAGATTCCCTTCTTATGACCGAATTAACAAGCAGATCCTTGAATATAAACTATCCGTTTTTAATCCTTCTGCTTATGTCTTGCCTGCTAAACAGAAAAAGTATGAGTTGTTAGCTGGTGGACAGGTCCTAAACTTCAAGCAGGCTGACCGTGAAAATTTCCTTATCGGTATGATGAAGGTAAACTTTCTGAAAAGGCTTGAAAGCTCAATCGAATCATTTGAAATATCCTTAGACAGAACAATTCAAAAAATTGAGCGTCTTGAGAAGAATATTTCAGATTTTCTGGATTCGAAGGCTGCCAGCCGCGAGGAAACACTCGAAATATTAACCCCGGCAGATGAAGAAATTGGAGAAATAGCGGACGATATTGAAGCTTGGCAGGTTGGTAAAAAGTTGAAATTCGATCTTGCAGACTTAGACTTAAAAAAGTGGCTCGACGACCTAAAAAAAGATAAAGAAGCGCTCATTGACCTTTTAAACAATGCCAAAGTTGTAACTCCTGAAAGAGATGCAAAACTAAAAGAACTGAAAAAGACTATTGAGAACAAGGTTAATAACCCCGCTAATCGTGACAACAAAAAGGTTATTATCTTCACTGCCTTTGCAGATACTGCCGTTTACCTTTATGATAATCTGAAACAGTGGGTAAAAGAAGACCTGAAACTTCACTATGCTTTGGTGTGCGGCAACTATACACAAACATCGTTCGGTAAAAATGATTATGATAGTATTCTTGTCAATTTTTCACCTCGTTCAAAGAACCGTGCTCAATTAAACACCACTACTCAGACCGGTGAAATAGACATACTTATAGCAACTGATTGCATCAGCGAAGGACAAAACTTACAGGATTGCGACTTCCTCATCAATTATGATATCCATTGGAACCCGGTGAGAATTATTCAACGCTTTGGACGTATCGATCGTCTCGGAAGCACTAATACAACTATCCAGCTTGTAAACTTTTGGCCGACTAAAGACCTTGATAACTATATCAACCTCAAAGAACGGGTTGAATGCCGAATGGCGCTTGTGGATGTGACCGCAACAGGCGAAGACAACATTCTTAATACCGAACAACTTGAAGAACTTATAACAGATGATTTGAAATACCGCAACCAGCAGCTTAAAAAACTTCAAAATGAAGTTCTTGATATTGAAGATATGGATGAGTCTATTTCATTGACGGATTTTACTCTCGATGATTTTAGAATTGAATTGTTAAATTTCATCGAAAACAACCGCAAACGGCTAAAAGAATCCCCGCTCGGTTTATATGCCGTTGTTCCGGCGCCGGGTGGTGATCATTCTTCACTAATAAAGAATCGTGTAATTAGCGCATCTGAGAAAGAGATTATCAAACCCGGAGTAATTTATTGTCTTTCTCAGAAAAATGGTTCAGACGACAATGAAGCCGTGAACCCGTTGAACCCTTATTTCCTTATTTATATTCGTGACGATGGCACGGTACGATATAACTATACCAATGCAAAACAAATTCTTGAAATATACCGCCTCCTCTGCCAGAATCAAAAACAGCCCTATGAAAAACTCTGTGATCTTTTTAATCAGGAAACAGATAACGGAATGAAAATGAATAAATATACTGACTTATTAAGAAAAGCAACAAAAGAGATAGCACATATTTTCAAGAAAAAAGAAAATGCAAAATTAACGAGCGACCGCGGTGCTATGCTTATACCGCTCGCTCAACAGATAAATGAAATGGATGACTTTGAACTCGTAACCTGGCTTATAGTAAGGTGACATGTATAAAACCCATCGAATTCGACGGGTTTAGAAACCAGGAGGATTAATGGCAGAAATAATTGATGTGCAGGGGAAATCAATTACAATAATATCTGTTCATAAGGAAGACTATATTTCATTAACTGATATGGTAAAAGATATCGATAATGGTCTTGCTTTGATTGAAAAATGGCTGAGAAATAAAAACACTATCGAATTTCTCGGTATATGGGAAGAAATGTATAATCCCGGTTTTAATTCCCCCGAATTCGAGGGAATTAAAAATCAGGCTGGTTTGAATCGGTTTATTTTATCAGTTAAACAGTGGGTAGAAAAAACAAATTCAATAGGCGTGGTGGCAAAAGCGGGCAGATATGGAGGAACTTTTGCTCACAGGGATATTGCTTTTGAATTTGCAACATGGATTTCACCCCAATTTAAGCTTTATCTGATCAAGGAATTCCAGCGCCTGAAGATCGATGAAAACAAACGTTTGAAACTGGATTGGAATCTTCAGAGAACAATCTCAAAAATTAATTATCGCATTCATACTGACGCAATTAAAGAAAATCTTATTCCGCCGGAGTTGTCTAAAATTCAAATTAATAATATTTATGCAAGTGAAGCCGACTTGCTGAATATGGCTTTATTCGGCAAGACTGCAAAGGAGTGGAGGGATAAAAATCCCGGTAAAGAAGGAAACATAAGAGATGATGCGACGCTTGAACAGCTTGTGGTTTTATCTAATCTTGAAAGTATCAATTCCGTTTTAATTCATCAATGCCTGTCACAAAGCGAAAGGCTTTTACAATTAAATACAATTGCGATTACGCAGATGAAATCTCTGGTGGAAAACTTAAATGTAAAGAAATTGAGGTAAAAGTTGTCCAATAATGAATTAAAACGCTCGATACAAAATTCTATTATTACTTTTTCACAAGAACCGGTTTATCATGCTGCGGTAAACCTGTTTAATACTTTAGGGTATAACACGGAAAGGAAGAACCCTTTCCCGGAAAAAACCTATGAGTTCTTCAAAGAATCATTCCTGGGGGATGACTCTCTGTTCAGCGAAGAAAAAGCTATTATCAAAGACTGGGAATCAATCGACCTGTTATTCCAGCTAACCGCAGATGAGGTGTCATACCAAAGCAGCCTTTTTAATACGAAACAGGTTAATAACACGATAATTGAGACCTATCTCTTTTTCAGTGTCGGGCTTTCAGAATCAGAATACACCCGCACACAGCTAGCGCAGATCACAAGAGAGATAAATAAGGTTTTCCCGATGCCGGTATTTATTTTATTCAAGCACGGGGAAAACATTACTTTTTCAGTTATCAACAGGCGGCTAAATAAAAAAGATACCCAAAAAGATGTTCTTGAAAAAGTAACGGTAATCAAGGATATTTCCACAAGTTCGCCGCACCGGGCACATATTGAAATACTTTTTGACCTTTCCTTTTCAGAACTTCAGCGGGTACATAAATTTACCAATTTTGTTGAATTGCATAATGCCTGGCAAAAAACGCTTGATACCAAAGAGCTCAACAAACGGTTTTACCGTGATTTATCCTACTGGTATTTCTGGGCATTGGATGAAGTCAGTTTCCCTGCTGCCAACTGGTCTGCCGATAAAAACAGCATTCAGAATGAAGAAGAAAAGGTGAAAGGACATAATGCTAAAAACCTGATACGGCTTCTTACCCGTCTTTTATTTGTCTGGTTTGTTAAGGAAAAGAACCTTGTTCCTGATGAACTCTTTGATGAATCGTACATAAAAGACAAATTGCTGAACGGCTTCGAGCCGCGAAAGAAAAAAGATTTTGACCATAAAACTCAGGGAAGCAAATACTATCGCGCCATATTACAGAACCTGTTTTTTGCTACCTTAAATCAGACTATGGGGAAAAGAGAATTCCGCCAGGAAGGCCGGCAGATGAACGTAACCAATCTGATGAGGTATGAAAGTTACTTCAAAGACCCGAAAACATTCATCAGGCTTGTTGAAGATGTTGTTCCATTCATGAACGGCGGTCTTTTCGAATGTCTGGATAGCCCCGACCCGATGCTTAAAGGAAAAGAAGGTGGAGATGTTATTATTTATGAAGACGGCTTTTCCGACAGAAAAGACAATACCCTTTGTGTCCCCGACTATATCTTTTTTGGGACTGCCGAACATGCCGACCTTTCTGCAGAACTGGGCGATAAGAAGCAAAAGGATATTACGGTAAACGGGCTTATCAATATCCTGAAAAGCTATAAATTTACCGTTACGGAAAACACACCTATTGAAGAAGATATCGCGCTCGACCCGGAATTACTAGGCCGTGTTTTTGAAAACCTGCTGGCAAGCTACAATCCGGAAACCAAAACCACCGCACGCAAACAGACAGGCAGTTTTTATACTCCCCGTGAAATCGTCAATTACATGGTTGATGAGTCTCTCAAAGCATACCTAAAACAAAAACTGGAAGCTTCACAAAATAGCTCCCCTCCTTTTCAAGGAGGGGTGCCGCGAAGCGGCGGGGTGGTTAATTCACCAACAACAAATCTGCGAAGCGGCGGTACGGTCAGAATAAACAACCTCCCGCACTTAAAAACATTCCGCAAAGAACTACGCAACAATCTTACACCAGCCGAAGCCAAACTCTGGACATATTTGCAGAATTCACAGCTCGAAGGCAGAAAATTCAGGCGGCAACATAGTGTAGCCAATTATATCCTTGATTTTTATTGCCCTTCCGAAAAACTTGCAATCGAACTTGACGGTGAAGTTCATAATAATGTTGAGCAGGCAGAATATGACAGGGAGAGAGATTTGTTTCTGCTTGCTACCGGGATAAAAGTTTTAAGATTTGAGAATAGGGTTGTTTTTGAGAATCCGCAAGGGCTTTTGGATGATGTAAAAAATGAGTATGGCTGGGTTAATAAAACCACACGGGTCTTTGAACATGACGGGGGTATTATAACCACCCCGGCCTTCGGCCACCCCTCCTTGTCAGGAGGGGAGCTTTTTGAGGACAAACTTAGTGATCTTATTAGTTATTCTGAAAATGATCCGGATTTTACAGATCAGCAAAAAACGGTTTTGATCTCTGCTATTGATAGCTGCAAAATTCTTGATCCTGCGTGCGGTTCCGGTGCTTTCCCGATGGGAATACTGCATAAACTGGTGCATATCCTTCATAAACTTGATCCGAATAATAAACTCTGGAAAGAGAGACAAATAGAAAAGGTAAATGCACTTATTGCAAATGCTCAGGATATAACAGATAGTAATATCAGAGAAAAAATCATAAATGACCTTGAAGAAAGTAAAAAAGATATAGAAACTGCCTTTGAAAGTAACGAATTAGATTACGGACGTAAACTGTTTCTGATTGAAAATTGTATCTATGGTGTTGATATTCAGCCTATAGCAATACAGATCAGCAAACTCCGTTTTTTCATCTCCCTGATTGTAGATCAAAAAAGCTCTCCCCCTGCTAAGGGGGAGTCCGCGAAGCGGGAGGGGGTTAAAGAGAACCTCGGCATTCGCCCGCTCCCGAACCTTGAAACAAAATTTGTAGCGGCAAATACTCTTATTGGTATTGAAAGACCGAAAGTCGATGATTATTCTGGAAATCTTTTAGACAATCCAAAAGTCCATGAGCTTGAAGCAAAATTAAAAGAAATACGCCATCGGTTATTCTCTGCCAAAACTCCATCGACCAAAAGAAAACTCAGGGACGAAGATCAGCGGATTCGGGAAGAAATGGGAAATATATTGGAAGATGCCGGATGGAGCAATGAAAGCGCACGCCAGCTTGCCGCCTGGGATCCGTATAATCAGAATGTTTCAAGCGGATGGTTTGATCCGGAATGGATGTTTGGGATTGGTGATGGGTTTGATGTGGTTATTGGAAATCCGCCGTATTTAGAATCAAGACACCCATCATTTTCTGATTCATTAAAACTGGAATATCAAAAACATTGTTCATTAAGATGGGGAGATGACTCAAATTATATAACGAAAGGGTCAGACCTTCTTGTCTATTTCTTTGAAACATCAATAAAGATAATATCAAGAAATGGAACCATTGTATTGATTACGCAAAACGCTTGGCTTGATACTGAATATGGCATAAAATTACAATATTTTCTAACAAAGAATACAAATGTGAAGTCCATAATTGATAGCAAATACAGATATTTCCCAGCTGGTGAAGGTCCGAACATAAATACTGTGATAACTATTTTTAACGGGAAAGAGCCAATAAATGAGAATGCCATTAAATTCGTATTGCTAAAAGACAATATACAAGAAATAGCAATACCCCAAATAAAGAAGCAATATTATTCCGATCAATCAGTAAAAATTAATTCGTTTGATAATAACGACCCACTTCTTTCAAAATATAAATGGGGAATACTTCATAATTCTGATTACTTTATATTAGAGTTATTAAGTGTTTTAGAGAAAAGAGCTCTTCCGTTATATAAAATGGGTAATTCTACCAAATATCAGTACGGACAAGGTTTAAATCTTGCAAAGTCATTTTTTATTCCAAAAGAAATAGTCAATTCTCTATATATCAAAAGTAATGCTAAAATTCCGCTTTTATATTCCGGCAGTCCATTTCAACTCGATAATTCTGACTGGTTCCTTGTAGAAAAGAATAAAACAGAAAAAAACACTATTAAAGAATTAAAATCACTGGGGTATAATGCATTTGACACTAATTCTACCCGTAAGTTACCACCAGTGCTAATTATGCCAAGGGGAATATCAAAACATTTTTGCTGTAAAAATAACATAAGTGCATATTCTCTAAGCGGAGTCGATGTCTATTGTAATGATAGTAGTATAAATCAAAACGAAGTCAATAGATTATGGTTATTTTTCAATTCATCTATTTTCTGGCTTTTACGTGAAATAAGTGGACGGAAAAATCTGGGTGGCGGACTCCTAAAATCAGAAGCGGCAGACCTGAAAAACTTCCCAGTTTATATTGAATTTGAAATTCCAAACGAAATATTAACTCTAAAAAGAGAGGCTCTTAATTCATCCTCTGAAATAAAAACAACTGAACATAAGATCATTGACGATATAGTATTTGATTCATTAAAGCTAACGCGAAGTCAACAAAATAATTGTCAGGAGTATTTAATAAAGATGATTGAATTACGTTCTTCAAAGTCAACAACATGAAGACCACCTCCACGCAAACCAGTGCTTCGAAACCTGCCTGCCGCAGACAAGTAACTTATTATTTTACTTCTAACTTCTGCCTTCTAACTTCTAAATTCTAACTTCTGCCTTCTAAATTCTAACTTCTGCCTTCTAAATTCTAACTTCTGCCTTCTAAATTCTAACTTCTGCCTTCTAACTTGCAACTTGCAACTTGCAACTTTCTAACTTGATGAACTTTCTAACTTGATGAACTTTCCAACTTGATGAACTTTCCACTTCCCAACTTTCAACTTTCTAACTTGACAAACTTCCTAACTTTTCAACTCCCCAAACTTTCCTAGAATAAATTGCGGATTATTGCTATTTTAAGACAAAGTGAAGAAAACATTTTCAGGTGGTGCAAATTCCATAAAGCACTATGATTTATTTATTTTCTAGCCGGTATTCTTCGTAATATTTATGATATTTTATAACTTATATTCCCGCTATATATTGCCCCTCTTAAAGCTGGAAGAATTGAACGAAGAAGCCATAGCTTTGGCAAAATTAATTAGCGACAATTTTAAAAGTTTGGCATTGTAGGAAGTATGAAAAACGAAATTATTCTATACCAATCAAATGAGCTACCCGAGCATATTGAAGTAAGGCTCGATGATAGTACCGTTTGGCTTAATCGAAATCAATTGGCGCTTCTATTTGGCAGAGATGTTAAAACCATTGGTAAACACATCAATAATATTTTTAATGAGGGCGAATTGGTGAAGGAAGTGGTTGTCGCAAATTTTGCGACAACCACTAAACACGGAGCTATTGAAGGAAAAACCCAAACAATGCAGGCAGAACATTATAACCTCGATGTTATAATATCGGTAGGGTACCGGGTGAAATCAAAGCAAGGTACACAATTCCGCATTTGGGCTACCAATGTGTTAAGAGATTACTTGTTAAAGGGTTATGCCCTGAATCAACGCATGGATAGAATTGAAAATAATGTTGAAACCCTATCCAAAGAAGTGAACAAAATCTCCTTGCAGCTACAAACGCAGGATCTACCCACACAAGGAGTGTTTTTCGATGGACAAATTTTTGATGCCTACGAGCTGGCTTCTCGTATTATACGCTCTGCCAAACAAGAAATTGTATTGATAGACAATTACATAGACGAAAGTACACTTACCCATTTAGCCAAAAAAGCGAAAACCGTAAAGGTGCAGTTGTTTACTAAAAGCGTATCCAAAACTTTGGCTTTGGATGTGAAAAAAGCAAACGAACAATACGACAACACCTTTGAAGTAAAAGAACTCAAAACAAGCCACGACCGCTTTTTGATTATTGACGGAAAAGAACTCTACCACTTAGGCGCATCACTAAAAGATCTGGGCAAAAAGTGGTTTGCTTTTTCTAAAATGGATGAGAACTTTGCAAAACTGATTTTGACACAATTAAAGTTAGAGGCAGAGATATAAAAATCCACAAAATCGAAAAAGAATTCGAAAAACACTTTAAAGGCAATTACTAATTGCTAATTATTAATTCTAAATTGCTAATGGTGAATTAATAACCTGGAACTTTTCAACCTGACAAACTTCCTAACTTGATGAACTTTCCACTTTCAAACTTTCCAACTTCTGCCTTCTAAATTCTAAATTCTAAATTCTGCCTTCTAACTTGCAACTTGCAACTTTCTAACTTGATGAACTTTCTAACTTGATGAACTTTCTAACTTGATGAACTTTCTAACTTGATGAACTTTCTAACTTGATGAACTTTCTAACTTGATGAACTTTCTAACTCTTAATCGTAAATTCCGCCTTCGTTTCAAATTGCTCTGCACCGTCCTGCCCGTAAGTCTTCTCAATTATAATGACCCTGTCCGACTGGTCAACAGTAAGCACTGTGCCCGATCGTGTGCCGTATCCCTCAAAATTGATAAATGGAGAAGAGAGTTTATACTCAAGTTCAGCGGGAATATGTGTATCGGGAAGTTCTTCCGGAGGGGCTTTGCTCCTTTCCGCGAGGATATCGAACACTGCGGCAGGCTCAAACTCTTCACTCTTCAAAAGCTTTTTAAATGAAGCAATTGTTTTAGATACCTTGAACCAGGGAGTATTAAGAAAAGCGTTGCTCAATCCGAACACACCTTTATCCAGCATCGACTTTCCGCCGCCTCTGTTCGAGTAATAGAAAATTTTACCGGCATCCCCCGCAAGCAGATTGAACCCTGCATACTTATCCTTACCTGCATCAATCTCTCCTAAGTAAGCATTCGGCGTTCCATTATATGTAAAAAAATCGGTAACGATCCTGCCCCTCGAAACGGGATATTTTTTCCCGAATTCCCTTCCGTCACGGTAATTTGTAATAGCGGCAAACCTGCCCTGCTCGTTGATCCCCATCCAGGTTCCCCCTTCTTTAAGGTCTTTTCCGGCATAGAGCGTAGTGGAATGATTCCACAGATGCACAGGTTCTGCAGGTCTTTCAAAAAACTCATCGCGGTTGGTGGCAACAATAAGTTTATAATGCTTATGGGTATTAATTGCAAAAACTATCAGGCACATACTAATCAAATAAAAAATTAATAACGCGTAAAAATAATAAATTTCGTGAACCGGCATCCTTCAGAGAATCGAACGGGAACCCGCCGAAAACAGTTCTGCCCCCGCCGGAATGTTTCATGCCGATTATAGAAGCATGTCCGTTCGGATAATTGGCAAGGACTTCCGAACCGGGCAGCGCCTGATATGCATCGGGATAATGAACTGAATAATTAGTCCCGAACTGAAGCGTGTCCCTGCCTGCAATTGTAATGTATGTATCCGCATCATCCGAGACATAACTGATGCCAAAAACTTCTCTTATGAAATTCCTGCCATTTTCAGAACGTGAATTTTCCCAGAGATCCCAGCCGATCTCGCTTCCTGAGACAATAAGTCTGCCGCCTGCTTCCACATAATTCCTCAGCTTATCCTGCTCGCCGGGACTGAATGTTTTATCCTCTGTGCTTTCCTCACCGGCAATCCAGTCAATAAGTTGGTACTGCTTCAGGTCAATATTCCCGCTCATAAAATATTCATTTGATGCAAAATCGAAAGAAAAACCTGAGTTTTCCAGCGATGTAATATGCTCAACCGCATAATCCCGGTCATTATGACCTGTCGCGCGGTCATAGCCGTTAACTATAAGCGCTTTTTTTGCGTTAATGCCGGCTATCCCACCTAACATTTCGCTTCCCTGCCCTGTCATCCTTCCCGATACCGGCTGTATCCTGAAAAATACCTTTCTCTGCATCGGGAACTCAAATTCAGCAGGATTGATAACAAGGGTATCCCCGAGTTTCTGTTTAGCAGATGAATAAAATGTGATAAGGAAACTATCGGCATTGGAATAGCCGCCCATAATAACTTTCCCGTCAATAAAAGCAAGTTCATCCGGGAGAGTTGGAGGAGGAGGTGTAACCGGTATTGTTGCTGCGAGTCTCATAAAATCACCCACAAGTACTGAAAACGCCCCGCTGTTCGCCTGATCGGGTTCAAAAACGGCAGCCATAGCCGAACTTGTTTTGCCCGCAATTTCTTTTTTCATGAAGGAAGCAAAAACTGATTTTCCCGGCTGCGCAAAAAGCGGTTCAACGGCAGCCCCTAAACCCACTAATCCGGTAACCGGATATTTGTGCAGTCCTGCTTTCGATTCCGTTACAATTTCTGCCGCGGCTGTATCTGCCATACCATTTATACCGAAATGCTCAAGGGCAAAGTCCTTCGTAACTTTTCCGGTCGAACCCGTGCCGATATCATCGGCAATTCCTGATCCGGCAAGCAGCAGATTTCCGCCCTGTGAAAGATAATCGCGTATTTGTGCAGTTCCGGGATTATCGTAAATTTTATCCTCACGTCCGTTATCTCCCGTGAACCAGAGGACGTAACGGTAATCAGACAGACTTACGATTCCATTCGTAACAGCGTCCAGATCGGCATAATCAGCAGACGGATTTCCTGAAGCCATAAAATCCCGGACGAAAGGACTCAGATCACGCGCAATAAATTCCTTCTGTTCCCAGGTGCGTTTGCTGTAATCAAACTTTTTCGTTGCGGAATTAACAAAAAGCAGTTCCGGTTTTTGCTCCCCCGATCTTATACTGAAAACAGGGTCGTTATCCCCGGCTTCTGATCCTGATTCCGAAATCGAAATCTCAGTGAGACCTTCCTGCGGAAATTCAAAATTGCTGATACCTTTCCCGGCAGAAAAAACACTCCGGAGACCTGCTGAATTACGAGTTGTGATTTTAACAATCCTTTCAATATCAGTTTCGGGCACGTAA
>Ga0172375_10005012_pt1 | contig 19322 bp, 19 predicted proteins | sample LakKiv1m_FD_114537 | JGI IMG/M metagenome (GOLD analysis project Ga0172375, IMG submission 114537) | Freshwater microbial communities from Kabuno Bay, South-Kivu, Congo - kab_092012_11.1m | ecosystem: Environmental > Aquatic > Freshwater > Lake | place: Democratic Republic of the Congo...
CACGATCCGGGAAAACATCGCCAAACTGGGTATCACCAATGCCGAAGCATGGCTGGGCGATTATCTGGAAACGCTTAAAAAGCTGACTTTGACCGGCACCAAGATCGATCTGCTCTTCTTAGACCCGCCTTATTTTGATAAGATATGCGAGGAAGTTATCGCCAGGATGGTTGCTGACGATCTTCTTACCGAAACGGCCATCATCGTGTGCGAAACGCATAAGGACATCATCGTCGAAGAAGAAGCCTTCGCCAAAGTCAAACGCTACAAATACGGGATCACCCACGTGACCATCATCTGGAGGCAAGCATGAAAATCGCCATTTATCCCGGAAGTTTCGACCCGATCACCAATGGTCATCTGGACATCCTTGAACGGTCGTTGCGGATTTTCGACAAGGTCATCGTCGTTCTTGCCGTCAATCCCCACAAAGTGACGACGTTTTCGGTCGCCGAACGGCTTGACATGATCAAAGGCGCCGTCGCCAAACTCGGCAGTCGCGTCGAAGTCGACATCACCGACGGCCTGTCGGTTACCTACGCCAAAAAAAGCGGAGCTTGCGCCTTGGTGCGCGGTTTGCGGGCCGTGCCCGATTTCGAATACGAGTTTCAGATCGCCGCCGGTAACGAATTCATCGATTCCACGATCGAAATGGTTTTCTTCATGAGTCGGCAGCGGGCAACCTTCATTTCCTCTTCCACGATAAAACAGCTGGCGGAGCAGGGAATCGACATCCATTCGCTCGTGCCGGCCAACGTCAACGAATACTTAGTCAGCCATTACCGGAAACGTTAACGGTTTTTGATTATTATCGAAAGATGCCGCCCCGTCTTTTTGTCGCGGGCGAAGGAAAAATACTCATTGGGATTGGAATAGGTGTCGATGCCGGAGGCTTCGATGTTGGTCGAGGGAACCCCGAGCGCCCGCAGTTGGCCGTAATTTAGCAGCGGGACATCGAGATAATAGATGCCGTCGCTTCGCTTGATGCCGTAGTTGAAGTCCGGATTGGCCTTGAGAATGTTTTCTTTCTCCGCTTCAGTAATCGGATGGAACGCAAACGTCAGCGCCGGACCGATATAGGCGTGGATGTGTCTGGGATCGCTTCCTTCCGCTTCGATCAGATGGCGGACGGTTTTCTCGGTTATCCGGTTTAATGTACCCTGGGTTCCGGCATGGATGACGGCGACCCATTTTCTTACTTCGTCATACAAGAATACCGGAGCGCAGTCGGCATGGAAGACGGCCAAGGCCAGACCGGCGTCGTAAGTGTACAAAGCGTCGCAGGCGATGCCCGACTCAAACGAATCGTACCCGGCGCCGCCACTAGATAGCGTTACCAGTCTCACGATGTCGGAGTGGCTTTGGTATGCAAAAACGATTTGTTCTTTTGTTAGGCCAAGTTCTTTAAGCACCGTTTCGCGGTTATGCTTGACGGCCATGGGATCATCTCCGACATGAAAGGCTAAATTGACGCTATCAAAAGGAGCTTTAGAATGCCCGAAGTGACGTTTGGTGGTGACGGCGGTTATCTCTTTGAATTTATGCCAACGATTGAAGTCCATAATGTATCCTCGCGTAAATTATAGCATTGATACTAAGGCAAAATAAAAACCGCTCGCGGGGAGCGGTAATTATCTTATTGGGTGAATTCTTCGGTGTGTTGCCAAGCATGACTCATCAACTCGGCTTTTTCGTAGGAAGTCGATCCGGAGACTCCGAACATCACTTCGCTGATGCCGGGATCCGATGGCGTGTTGGCGGTGATGTCGTACAAGAACAGGGTCGGAGTGACGATGTTGGAACCGTCTTCGAGTCCGTTGATGCGCGCGTCGTCGAGGAAGCCTTTGACATAATACCAGGAGTTCTCGGCCGCGTCGGCCGCCCGTTCAAGGAAGAGTGTATTCCGGTCGACGAACCGTTGCCAGGCCGTCGTCGTCAGTTCGCTGTCGACGTCCTGATCGATGAAGATGGTGTAGAACTTAAACTCTCCGTAGACTTCCTTATCGAAGAACCGGCTCGTTTTGGAACGCAGCAGTTCGACCGCGGGTTGCAAGTCGGCACAGCCGCCGCATTCAGATTGGACGAGGATGATGAAGTACTTCTCACCGTAGGTGTCCTCGTTTTCCATGACGGCGTCGATGAGTTTCTGGGCGTCTGATGTTTCTTCGCCCTCGAGCGATTTACGGTATTTTTTGTAATAGGTCTCGGCGCTGCTGGCGTTTTCGGCAATCGTTTGAATCCAACCGGTGATCGCCGGGATCGAGAAGATGACGCCAAAGATAAGTCCGACGATGAGCAGCGGTTGCACCCACGCCGTTTCCTTGATCCATCCCCAGATTCGGGCGAAGAAGGCCCCGATAACCGTCAATACTTTTTTCATTTAGCATCCCCCTATATTTACATATAGCACGTTAATATTATCAAACGAGCCCATGTAATTCAATAAAAAAGTTAATTTGTTAACTGTGGCAAAATACCTTGAATAGTATATAATCATTTCGTCGTATTTGCACGACAATCACCAATTATGTTTCGGTTTCAAAAGTGGCAGCAACGTTATCAGGACTTCCTGTTCGAGCATGGACGTATCCGCCTCCTGCTCGACTATTCTTTCACCACCTTGGCGGCGATGCTGTCGGCCTTCATATTCGCCTATGCCTTCCGCGGCTTAATCGTCACCACCGACGCCTCGGTCGATCCGTTGATCACCGGGGGCGCCTCGGGCTTTGCCCAGATCCTGACCCTATTGATCCAATTAGTAAATATTTTTCCCAACATACCGGCCAAAACCTTCCAGGCCGTTTTGTATTTGGCGCTGAACGTGCCGCTGTTCGTGTTGGCCTTCAAGGGCATCGGCAAGCGGTTCGCCGTCTTCACGGCCATCAACGTCGTGTGCACATCGATATTCATCCAAGTCATTCCCAACAATTGGCTCGAAATCATCGACATCTCCCATGACATGATCGGGCGGGCCCTTTTCGCCGGTTTCCTGTCCGGCGTCGGCAGTTCGCTATGCTTCAGCCTCGATTTCAGCGCCGGCGGGCTCGACATCATCACCTATTACCTCGCCAACCATAAGTCGACCTCGGTCGGCAAATACCAAATCGGCTTCAACGCGATTATTCTTTCGGTGTACACCACGCTGACGATCATCAAAAACGGCAGCGGCGTCGGCGCTTTGAACAGCTTCTTATACACTTTGGTGTATTTCTTCACGGCCGGTCGCGTGGTCGATGCCCTCAACATGCGTAACAAGAAGGCGCAGGTGCAGATCATCACGAATCTTCCGGAGCTTCCGAAAATCATCTTGGCGCATTTCCCCCACAGTTGCACGGTCGTCAACGCCACGGGCGGATTTTCGGGCGATCCGAAAATGATCGTCTACATCGTCGTGTCCAGCTTCGAAGTAAAACGGCTTGCCAAACTGGTGCAAACCGTCGATCCCAAATCGTTCATCGATGTCAGTTACGGCCATCAGGTTTACGGCCGCTTCTTCATAAAACCGGTTAAATAATCACCACGTCTCGCGATGCCACTTGCCTTTTTCGAAGCGGTCGCGGTCTTTTCGCGTCTGATCGGGAACCCCAATCGAAATCAGGGCGACCGGAAGGACGTGCGATGGAAGTTTCAGCGTGTCGACGATGAAATTTTGCCATCCGGTCAACTTAAAGACGCCGATCCAAACGGCCCCTAAACCAAGGCCGTGGGCCGCCAGTAGGATGTTTTCGGTGGCTGCCGAGCAGTCCTCGATGAGAAAGTCATGGATCGGTTGGATCAGTTTGTCGCCGCATACGGCGATTACGAGTCCGGCTTCGTCGAGCATCTTCGCGAACATGCTTTTGTCTTTGATGGCGTGTTTCGTCGCTTTGTCGGTAATCGTGACAAAGTGGTATGGGCGGCGGTTATAGGCGCTGGGGGCGCACATGCCGGCGTGAACGAGCATTTTGATCGTCTCCTCGCCTAGCGGTTCTTCTTTATAGGCGCGGATGCTGCGCCTGGTGGTGATTGCCGTGATGATGTCCATCGTCTCAAATCGCTTTCTTAAAGTATTTTTCGTAGAAGTGGCTGATGACCGTCTGCCGTCGGATGATGCCGATGAAAATCTGTTGGTCGTCGAGCACGGGAATGAAATTTTGCTGGACCGCGAGGGCAAAGATGTCGTCGATGGGAGCCAGGATGGAAACGGCCGAGTAGTTCTTATGATGCTCGATGCGCCTGATCGGGATGTTTTCGGCCTGGCCGATGTCGAAGCGCTTCTGGTTTTTGATGAACCACAGCAAGTCGCCCTCGGTGATCGTCCCGACGTAGTTTCCCTGATGGTTGATGATTGGAATCGCCTGATAATGATGGGCTTCCATTTTCTCGAGCGCCTGGCGTAGCGAAAAATCGTCGTAGAGATACTCCACGTCGTTTTTGGGCGTCATCAGCGATAAGATGTTCATCTATTAAAATTATACCACAAACTTTATTTGAGCAAAGACCGGCCTCTGGTAAGGAAGCCGCCGGTCATGTTGGTGATGTCGTTACGGATGATGAGGGCGGTGTCGTCGATCTTCAATATTTCGCTGACGACTTCCGCGGCGTTGCGGCGCCGGGCGAATACTTTGATGACCAGCCTGGCCTCTGAACGCCCTTGGCCGATTATCGTCGTTACCCCATAGCCGATTTCGCGGAGGCGTTCGGTGATGGCGGTGCCGGTGGTGGCGCTGGCGATCGTTTCCACGAGGACCATGCCAAAAGCCAGTTTCGTCTCGATGATCGAGCCGATATAGACGCCCGAAGCGAATCCGAAACCGTAGACGATGCCCTTGATGGGGGCGCTTTCGAGGTTATTAATGACGGTACTGGCGATGAATACCCACATGAATATTTCAATCAAGGCCAAGAAGAAGCTCTCGTTTCGGTAACCTTTGTTGACCAAAATCATTCTGACAGTGCCCAAAGACACTTCAATTATTTTTGTAATGAAGATGATTAGCAGCATCCACCACGGGGTGGCCGTAAAAAATTCGACAATCGCGTTCCACATAATCGCTACCTCAGATGACAACGCATATCATATCATTACTTCCAGTAATATCATATCGTGATGAAGCAAAAAAAGTTTAAAGTTCAGGTTGGTTCGCCTGCAGCAATTCGAGGAAGACGGAAGCGATGTTCGGATCGAACTGGGTCCCGCTGTTGCGGACGATTTCCTGATAGGCTTGCTGCTTAGTTAAAGCGGTCCGGTACGGCCGGGCGCGAGGATGACGGTGTCCTTGCCGACTAATCGTTTCACGACTTCCGGGCGGACGTGATCGGCATGGCCATGGGTGATCAAAATGATGCTCGCCGGATGTTTGAATGCCGCTTCGGGAATGGTCGCATAATCGCCGCCGGCGCCGTAACCGGGATCGATATGGATGATTTCCTCACCATACCGCAGCATGAACCACGACTAATGCGACAGCCTTTTAATCGTTAGGGTGGAAATCATGAATTAGTTCCTCGTTACCATTTTAATGAGCTTTGGACAAAATAAAAAGGCATCGCCGATGCCTAATTTCTTGAGTGGCGGAGAAAGAGGGATTCGAACCCTCGCAGGCCTTGCAACCTCTATCAGTTTTCGAAACTGACCCCTTCAACCGCTTGGGTATTTCTCCGTCGCATATTATATCATGAGCATCGCGATTTCAAAGACACATTATTCAATTTCGTTTGTTTGTGCTTTAGTGAGGCAAATATTGTAATATTTAGTTATGCCAAAAAACCCCTTGTTTATCACGATATTTCCGGATTTGCCCCTTTCGCCGTTGCTACAGACGATATTCGCGGCGGCCGTCTTGATCGTCGCCGCTTTCACCGTCTATCAAATCGTTTGGCACCGCAACCGGAACCGGCGCCAGCAGGAAACGCTGTCGAAGATCTACACTTACCGCGTCTATACGATCTACATGGACACGAACCAAGTCGTTTACTTCGACAAAACAAATCCACGCAAAGTGAGATCTTGCGACATGGACACCTTTTTGAAGCAATACGCGGCAGAGGATTACTACCGGGTCAGCAACTGGCTCAAGCAATTGATCAATCCGAAAAAAGAAGCCACATGGCACTTGGAAGCCCAGGCCGTTTTGCAGCAATCGAAGAAAACCTCGTTATCCGTTTTGGAAGTCCATAAAGTAAACCAAGAAACCAAAATCATTCACCTGAACAGTTATTTGCTACGTTATCTAACGCCGCGCAAAGGCGGCCGCAGCCAAGTGTCCAACGTCATCACCTTGCAAGATGCCAACCATCGTCTCGAGAAGGCGAGCACCAACCGCGGCGCAACCTATCTGATCCGTTTTTTCTATAAGAAATACCAAGGAAACACCGGTATGTACATCTCCAGCGTGTTCCTCAAAAAACTGAAAGACAAAATAACGGCATTTCTCAGCATCGGGCTTTATCTAGTCGAACAGGAAGCGTCGGAAATCGTTTTACTGGAAACCAAAAACCTGACGACGAACGAGCATATGCAAATTGCCCATTCGCTGGCGCACACCATCGTCAAATACCTGGAAGTCAGCGGCCTTAAAGACGACATCTCATATACGATCGGCGTCGTCGAAAACAAATATTTCCCCCACAATTTCGAAGAGTTGCTGCACCATGCCCGCCTGATGGCCGATCTTGCCGAACGGCGCGACACCATCGTCGCCATTTACGACCGAAACCAAAGCTTTACCGAGATGTCGTCCAAGGCCGTGGAACTGGAAATAACCGACATCATCAAAGCGCGTAAGTACGAGATACGCTTCCGGCCGATCGTCGACGTGTCCGACTATCAGATCGAGGGCTATTTCAGCACGATAAAAATAATGTCGACGCTGACCGAAAGCCGCTTCGAATTAGCCCGTATGTTCCAGGATTCGGAGGAAAGCCACGAGCTTTTGTCGAACATCACCCGGCAAGTGCTGATGACCTTCGTCGATAAGCGGGCGGCCGACACCCAAATGCTGTTTTTCCCCGTCAGCGTTTACGAGCGCATGTTCATCGCCAAGAGCCTCGGGATGATGAAGAAGATGAAGGATGCCCACATCGTACTGGTCTTCGACGAAGTGGAAATAAACGAGTGGGAAGCGAACCTGGCCGTCATCTCGCAAATGCTTGTCGGTTTCAAGGAGAAGGGTTTTACCGTCGCCATTGCTTTTTCGGACATGCATTTGTTATTGGATAATGACATTTATAAACTATTTGATTATTATATTCTCGACCATCGCATGACGGGCGACATACTAACCAACGACCGCCAGCGCATCAACGTCCACGCCTTGATCGAAATTCTCGGTAAATTCAACCGGCCGATCATCGCCACGGACATGAACGATCTCGAAAGCGTCGAGTTGATGGTCAACTTCGAAGTCAGCATGCTCAGCGCCGATTGCCTCAGCCCGTATGCCCAAGAAGTCGCCCCGATGGAAACGAAAACGCTCAACCGCATCCGCCAATTCGAACGAGGAAAGAAGAACTAATTATGGAACGACAACAAGTCAAAAACGAATCGATCACCAGCCGCGACGTCGACTTTGCCCAATGGTACACGGACGTGTGCAAGAAGGCCGAGTTGATGGATTATTCATCGGTCAAGGGCTTCATCATCTACCGCCCGTACGGCTATGCCATCTGGGAACAAATCCAATCGTATCTCGATAAGAAATTCAAGCAGACGGGACACCAAAACGTCTACATGCCGATGGTCATTCCCGAAAGCTTGTTCAACAAGGAAAAAGAACACGTCGAAGGATTTGCTCCCGAGACGCTCATCGCCACCCAAGGCGGCAAGGAAAAACTTGACGAGCGGCTGATCATCCGTCCGACGAGCGAAGTCCTGTTCTGCGAACATTACGCCAAAATCGTGTCGAGCTACCGCGACCTGCCGAAGAAATACAACCAATGGTGTTCGGTCGTCCGCTGGGAAAAAACGACCCGCCCGTTCTTGCGCGGCGCCGAGTTTTTATGGCAGGAGGGCCATACCGTCCACGCCACCGAAAGCGAAGCGCGCCAGGAAACGCTGACGATTCTCGATATATATGCCACCCTCGGCAAAGAATTGATGGCCGTCCCGTTCCTCCAAGGCCGGAAGACCGACAAAGAGAAATTCGCCGGTGCGATGGAAACCTACGGCATCGAAGCCTTGATGTATGACGGAAAATCGCTCCAAAGCGGCACCTCACATTATTTCGGGACCGGATTTGCCGAGGCTTTCGGCATTTCATTCCAGGACCGCGACAATACCTTAAAACCGGTCCACCAGACGAGCTGGGGCGTTTCCACGCGCCTGATCGGCAGCCTGATCATGGTCCACGGCGACGACAACGGACTCGTGCTGCCGCCGCTCGTGGCGCCGATTCAAATCGTCATCGTGCCGATTCAGATGAACAAAGAAGGCGTGTTGGAACATGCCCGAGCCCTGGCCGACGAACTGAGCGCGGCCGGCTACCGCGTCCATCTCGACGCCAGCGACCAGACCCCGGGCTGGAAATTTGCCGAATACGAGATGAAGGGCGTTCCGCTCCGGCTCGAAGTCGGTCCGCGCGACATCCAAAACGGCATCGTCGTCGCCTCGACCCGTCACGACCACAAAAAGGCCAACTGGAACCGGTCCGAGGTCGTTTCTTCGATTCCCGCCTTGTTCAAGGAAATACATCACGAGATGTATCAAAAGGCCGTCAATCACCTGCAAAGCCACATATTCCCCGTCGCCAACATCGACGAATTGACAAAGGCCGTCCAATCGGGATACGCCAAAACGATGTGGTGCGGCCAGCAGGCATGCGAGGACAAAGTCAAGGAATTGACTTCGGCCACCGCCCGCGTTTTGCCATTCGATCAGAAGCCGCATGCCGAAACGTGCGCCATCTGCGGCAAAAAGGCGACCAAGGTCATCTATTTCGCCAAAGCCTACTGACGACATCGGCTTCGCTTTTGATTGAAACGAACCTATGTCGATGGTAATATTTACTAGCACCACGGAGCAATACCCAAGTTGGTGAAGGGGCGTCCCTGCTAAGGACGTAGGTCGGGTAACCGGCGCGAGAGTTCGAGTCTCTCTTGCTCCGCCATGGTCAATATAACGCATCGAGTGATGCGTTTTTTTGTTGCAAAGCAATAAAAACAATCGTTCATTTGAGTCGGTTGTGTTAGATTAATTTATAAGGAATTGAAAAATGGTTAATACAAACATCATTATCAAAACTGTTACCTCAAAACGCGACCGGGCTCGTTTTATCGACTTTCCGGCTAACTTGTATCGGAACTGCCCCCAGTTTACGCCCTACCTATTCGAAGACGAGATGGACAATCTCGACCCCGAGAAGAATCCAGCCGTACGTTATTGCGACTTCCGGCTGTTCATGGCCTACAAGGGCAAGAAAATCGTCGGCCGCATCTGTGCGATCATCAATCGCTACGCCAATCAAAAATACAATCAAAAACGGATACGTTTCAACCGCATCGACATGATCGACGACATCGAAGTGACCAAAGCGCTCCTGGACGCCGTGTGCAATTACGGCCGCTCGTTCGGACTGGAAGAAATCGTCGGCCCGCTCGGCTTTTCCGATCAGGACAAAGAGGGGCTGCTCACCTACGGTTTCGACCAGGACAACTGTTTCATGACGCTATATACCCACGAATACTACGTGACCCATTTGACGCAACTTGGATTCAAACCGGATGCCGTGTGGAATGAATATAGAATATTCATCCCGAAGGAAACCGATCCCCGCTTCATTAAAATTGCCGAATACACGGCCAAAAAGCACAATGTCCGCATCGTGCGCCCGATAAGCAAGAAACCGGTCCATCTCAAACCATACATTCACCAAATCCTTCATTTGATGAACCGCGCCTACGACCATCTGTACGGTTACGTGCCCGTCGCCGAAGATTTGATGGACCATCTGGCGGCGCAATACATTCCGATGATCAACCTCGATTACCTGCAGATCGTCGTTAACCCAGAAAACAAGGTCGTCGGCTTCGCTTTGATGATTCCTTCGCCCGCCAAGGCGCTAAAAAAGAGCAAAGGCCACCTGTTCCCGTTTGGTTTCATCGGATTCCTCCGCGCTTTAAAACGCGGCAAAACGCTCGATATGTTACTCGTGGCCGTCGAACCGGAACTGAAAAACTCCGGCATCCTGGCGATGATGTTTGCCGAAGCCGTCCGCTACGCCATCAAAAACGGTGCCCAATACGCCGAAACCGGCCCCGAACTTTCCGACAATTCCAATATCACCCTGCTGTGGAAATCGTTCGAGCACATCAAACACAAGGAAAGAGCTTGTTTCCTACGCCCGATTGAATGGACACCGGCCGCGGACGATGAAGCCAAAAAATAACAAAACCAAAAAGGTCCTGCCTCGTCATTGGATCTTGCTGATCCTCGCCAAAATTATTTTCGTGATTCCTATTTTCGTTTATTTTTGCTTTAAACCTCGTTATTTCCGTTTGCGTAAGCAGGGTCCGCTACTCGTATTGGGTAACCATACGACCGAATTCGACGTGCTGTTAACGGACACTTTATTCAATTTTCCGCTGTACTTCGTCGCCAGCGAGCAGTTATTGAATAAGGGATTCATCAGTTGGCTGCTCGACTATGTGTTCGCCCCGATTCCCAAATCCAAATCGATGAGCGACATCACGATCGTGCCACGCATCATGCGCGTGCTTCAGGAAGGCGGCAACGTCTGCATATTCCCCGAAGGGAACATGACGATGACCGGCACGGTTTCCACCATGCCTCCGGCCATTGGCAAACTGATCAAAATGCTTAAGGTTCCGGTTGTCTTCATCGAATCCTATGGCTTGTATTTCTCAAGTCCCCGCTGGTCGCGCTACCGCAAGTTCGGCAAGACGGGAATGAAGATCCGCCGCTTCATGAAACCGGAAGAATATGCTTCCCTTTCGGGAGAAGAGATTACCGCGCTTGTCAAAAACGAACTGAACATCAACGCGTTCGAGCAAACGCCGATTCGCAAATACCGCGGTTTCCGTAAAGCCGAAGGATTGGAACGACTCATCTTCACATGCCCTTCGTGCGGCAAACCATTCACCATGAAGACGAAGCATTCCTCGCTCTACTGCTCCGAATGTGGTTACAAAGCCAGTTATGACGTCTATGGTTACGTGACCGATGCCGCCGGACGCCACACGACGGTGGAACTTGACCAGCAAAACAAGAAGCGCTATATTAAACACGTTTCCGAAAACCTCGAAACGATTCGCCTCAGCGATTTGTGCGCCGTCCATTATTTCACGGCCGGAGCAAAGCTGCGTTCAAAGAAATTCCATCATACGCTCATCGTCGACGCCGATGGCTTGACCATCGACAAAAACGGGGAAAAGTCACTCTATCGGTATAATGAAATTCTTTCCTTTACGATGCAAACCAGAAGAAAGTTCATTGTTTACGTGCCCGGAAATCTCTCGATCGTCGCCAAAATGCCCAAGACGGCTTCGAGTTATCAATATCTGATTACGATGCAATTGTTACAAAACCACGCCCAGTTCAAAAAAGGAGTAACCGCGTATGACTATCTTTCGAATCCTGACGACGCAAGCGCCCTCGGACTTTAGCGCTTATTGGAGCATCATCGTCCAAATCGCCCTACTATGCGTTTTGCTACTATTCGCCAATATGCTGCGCCGCAAGGTGCTGTTCATCCAGAAAGCGCTGATTCCGACGACGATCATCGCCGGCTTTCTTGGATTAGGTCTTAAATATTTGTTGAACAACGCCATGGGCATCACGATTTCCGGCTTGCCCTTAATCACCAGCCAGTTCATGTCGATCGTCACCTATCACATGATCGCCATCGGGTTCATCGCCCTTGGCCTCAAAGGTTCCGAAAAAGTGGCCAAAGCCATGCGAATCAAAGCCGTCAACCCGGTTAAAAGCGGGCTATTGATCGTGACCAGCTATTTGCTTCAAGGCATCATTGGCTTGGCTGTCACCATTGTCGGCGCGCTCGTGTTTGCGGAAATCGCCCCCTACTCTGGCGTTTTGCTTCCGATGGGATTCGGTCAAGGTCCGGGCCAAGCCAACAACATCGGCTGGCTGTATGAGAACGCCGGATTCGTCGGCGGCCGTTCGTTCGGTCTCATGATTTCGACGCTCGGCTTCATCGCCGCGGCCGTCGGCGGCGTCATCTATCTTAACGTTCTGGTACGCCAAGGGAAGATCAAACCGATCGTCCGCACCGACGCCAATAAACCGGCCATCACTTCGATGGTCGAAGGCAGCGATGAGATTCCCGTGGTCGAATCGGTCGACAAGATGAGCGTGCAAATGGCCATCGTCGGCTTCGTGTACTTATTGACTTGGTTGGCAATGTTCGGCTTGACTTCGCTATTGACGGCGATTTCGCCCAGCGCCACCGGTTTCGTCCAAAAAAGCATCATTCCGCTAATTTGGGGCTTTAACTTCATTTTTGCCACGTTCATGACGATACTCGTCAAGAAAATCGTCAAATTGATCAAACGTTGGAAATTGATGAAACGGACCTACACCAACGATTTCATGCTTAACCGCATCGCCGGCGTCGCCTTCGATTTCATGATCATCGCCTCAATCACCGCCATCGACATCGAAATGATTTCCTCTTTGGGGATGATCATCACCTTGGTGGTGCTTGGCGTCGTCGGGACGATTGGAACCTACATCTATGTCCGCCACGTCACCAGACGTGTATATCAGGGTTATCCCGACGAGGCGTTTTTGGCATTTTACGGAACCTTAACCGGTGTGGTCAGCACCGGCATTTCGATTTTGCGCGAAATGGATCCGAACTTCGAGACACCGGCCTCAAACGACTTGGTCGTCGGTTCGACGACGGCGATTGCCTTTGGTTTCCCCATTCTATTAATCACCGGTTTTATCTACAATGAAGGCTGGTATTGGTTATATGGATCATTGGCGGCACTGGTAATCTTCTTTGCCGTCTTCTATTTCTTCCTCATTAAACGGCCCCGGGCCAAACGAGAACCAGCCCCAAACAAGTAGAGCGAGGATGCCGATATGAAAGTGGTCATTATTGGCGGCGTCGCCGGAGGAGCCTCCGCGGCGGCCAGATTACGACGGCTTGACGAAGCGGTCACCATCGTCATGTATGAGAAGAGCCCGTTCATTTCGTATGCGAATTGCGGCTTGCCTTATTACATCGGCGGCGTGATTTCCGACCGCCAGCAATTGATCGTGCAAGCGCCCGACCATTTTCGAAAACGGTTCAACGTTGATGTCAGAACCGACCAGGAAGTGATCGAAATCGACCGTTTCCGCAAGACGGTGACCGTCAAAAGGCTGAGCGACGGCTCGACTTATGTCGATGGCTATGACAAACTCGTGCTCGCCCCAGGCGCCAAGCCGATGATCCCCCCGCTCCCGGGCGTCGATAGCCAGCTTATTTTTACCTTAAGGAACATTCCCGATACCTATCGGATCGCCGAGTTCGTCGAAACTAATAAACCGAAGCGCGCCCTCATCGTCGGGGCCGGTTACATCGGCCTCGAAATGGCTGAAAACCTGATGCATCGCGGTATCGAAGTGACGATTGTCGAAATGGTCAGCCACGTCATCGCATCGCTCGACGAAGACATGGCGCGCGACGTCCATCAATATATCCGCTCTAAGGGAGCGACATTGATTCTCAATCATGGCGTCACCTCATTTAAAACGATAGAAAAAACGATTGAAGCCACGATCGGCGAAACGAAGTTCTCCTTCGACATGGTCGTCATGTCCGTCGGCGTCTTGCCAGACACGAAGCTAGCCCAAGAGGCCGGACTGATCGTCAATGCCAGGAACGCCTTGGTCGTCAATGAATATCTCCAGACCAACGACCCGGACATCTACGCCGTCGGCGACGCCATATTGGTTAAACAATTCACGACGAGACAGGAAGACTACATTCCGTTGGCGGGACCCGCCAACCGCCAAGGCCGCCTTGTGGCCGACAACATCATGGGCGCCAACCGCAAATACCATGGTTCGCAAGGAACCGCGATCTTGAAATTCTTCGACTTGGTCGTCGCCACGACCGGGCTCAACGAAGCCGGGGCGCGTCGCGCCGGCTACGCCATCGACAAAGTGTTCGAATCGGGCCATAGCCATGCCTCGTATTATCCCAATGCGCAGCCGCTCGTGCTGAAACTCATATTCGAACGGGGCACCGGCGTCATTTTGGGAGCCCAAGGGGTCGGGTTCGAGGGAGTCGACAAACGGATCGACGTCTTGGCGACGGCGATGCGCTCTCGCATGAACGCGCGCGAACTATCGGAAATCGATTTGGCTTATGCGCCGCCGTTCGGTTCGAGTAAGGACCCTGTCAACATGTTGGGGTATCTATCCGAAAACGTCCTTGACGGCAACGTCAATCAATATTACGTCGAGGAAATCGAAAAACTGCCACGCGACGGTTCAATCACGTTTTTGGACGTCCGCGACGAAGACGCCTTTGCCAAAGGAAGCTTTGCGTTAAGCGTCAACATTCCTTTCCCAGAGCTAAGGCAACGCATCGGCGAACTCGACAGCGCCAAACGGATATACATCGTGTGCGACGGCGGCATGCAAAGTTACATGGCAGCCCGCGTTTTAAGCCAAGCCGGTTATGACGCCTATAGTCTCGCCGGCGGTTTCCGTCTGTTCTCGAATTGGTCGAAAGACCGCCAAGACGATGAGCAGATGGCGACGTTATGCCAAAAAAACTGACTGTAAACGGTTACCAATCGCTTTAGTCGATTGACAGCCGCGTTTTGTTATCGTTACAATTTTCAAGGTTGCCTTCGGGGTGACCGGAGGTCCGATTTGAAAATCACCATCGTCTGCGATGTTCTCGGCGAAGAGAACAATGGGACGACGATCACGGCCAAGCGATTGATTAACCACCTGAAAGAACGCGGCCATCTCGTCAAAGTCATTTCACCAAATCCCGCGGTTGAAGAAAATTACTATGAGGTGCCGACGCTTAATTTCGGCATCTTCAATAAATACATCGCCAAAAACGGCGTCAAGATCGCCAAAGCCGACAAAATAATATTGGCACAGGCGCTTGAAGGCGCCGAAATCGTCCATATCATGCTGCCCTTCTCGCTTGGAAAGGCGGCCATCAAGATGTGCTTGGCCAGAGGAATACCGGTGACCGCCGGCATGCACACGCAGGCCGAAAACGTCACCTCGCACTTCTATTTGAAAAAATTCAAATTGGCGAATGATATCGTCTATGCGGTCATGAACCGCGTCTTGTACCGTTATGTCGACGCGATTCATTGCCCAAGCAACTTCATCAGCCACGTCGCGCGCAACCATGGCTACAAGGCGCCACGCTACGTCATCAGTAACGGCGTCATTCCGCTGTTCAAACCAAACCGGCAACCGAAACCGGACCGCTTCGAAGGAAAATACCTGATTCTTTTCATCGGACGGCTTTCGCGCGAAAAACGTCATGACATCTTGATCAAGGCCGTCAAACTGTCAAAATACGAAAAGCAAATCCAGCTGATGTTTGCCGGGGCTGGCCCGTTATTGGATCAAGTCACGCATCAAGGCCGAAGCCTCACTAATGCTCCAATCATAAACTTCTACCCCAAAGAAGAACTGGTCCGTGTCATCAATTATTGCGATTTGTACGTCCATCCTAGCGATGCCGAGATCGAAGCCATATCGTGCATCGAGGCGATGTCGTGCGGTCTCGTACCGGTCATCTCGGATTCGCCTCAATCGGCCACCAATGCCTTTGCGCTCAGCAAACATAACGTGTTCGACCATCGGCATCCTGCCGATTTGGCCACCAAGATCGACTACTGGATCGAGCATCCCGAACTCAAGGAAAAAGCCGCCGGCCATTATGTCGCCTACGCCAAACGCTTCGCCATCGCCGGCTCGATCGACAAAATGGAAGCCATGTTCGCCGACGCCATAATCGCGAAGACGACGCAATGAAAAAAATCACTTACGGCCAAATCGTCTATTATGAGGATCCGCTTCGCGACGATTTCGCCAACACCAACATCAAAGCCGAGAAAATTCTCTCGGATTATCCATATTTTATCAAGAAGCCATTGGCGCGCCTTGGAAGCTTCTTGCTTCTATACCTGATTGCCATTCCTTTTTTGACCATCGCCAACTGGTTGAAGTTCGGCATCCGCGTCCATGGCCGCAAATATCTACGAGGCATCAAGACCGGCTATGTCATCTATGGCAACCACACCGCCCACCACGACGCTTTCATTCCCCAAGCCTTGCTAATCAGAACGCGCAAGGTGTACATCATCGCCCATCCCGACGCCGTTTCGATTCCCTTCGTCAAGCATTTGACCAAAGCCCTGGGCGCCTGGCCGCTTCCGGACACCATCAAGGGATCGATGCGCTTCCTCGACGCCATCGAGACCGCCTTAAAGAAAAAACGCGTCATCGCCGTCTATCCCGAAGCCCATATCTGGCCTTACTACACCGGCATCCGGCCCTTTCCGGCCACGAGTTTCCAATACGCGAGCCGCAATAACGTCCCAGCGGTTCCCATCGTGACGACGTATCGGAAGCCGCGTGGATTGTTAAAGCAATACCGCAAGCCGCTGATGGATGTCCACATCGGCGCGCCGATATATCCCGATCCATCTCTCGACATTAAGCAAAACGCTTCTTTGATGCATCGAAAAACGATGGCGTTCATGATGGAATACGCCAATCGTGCCGATAACGTCGCCCTATATAAATATCTGCCTAAAAAAGAAGCCAATAATAGTTAATGTCCGCCAAATGTTATAAAATGGTTACGTCATAACCATTGGAGGTAAGAAAGATGCCAATTATCACAGATGTCTATGCCCGCGAAGTAATCGACTCGCGCGGCAATCCCACGATCGAAGTCGAAGTGACGACCGATTCCGGCGCCTTCGGCCGCGCCATCGTTCCCAGCGGCGCCAGCACCGGCGAACGCGAAGCGTTGGAACTGCGCGATGAAGACAAACACCGCTTCATGGGCAAAGGAGTCACCAAAGCCGTCGAAAACGTCAACGACGTGATCGGGCCCGAATTGCTCGGAATGTATGTCGACGAACAAGTCGCCATCGACCGCAAACTGCTCGAACTCGACGGCACCCAATTCAAGTCAAAACTGGGCGCCAACGCCATGCTAGGCGTTTCGCTAGCCTGCGCCAGGGCCGCGGCCGACTTCTACGGCATACCGCTGTACCGTTATTTAGGCGGCGTCAACAGCAAAGTGTTGCCGGTCCCGATGATGAACGTCATCAACGGCGGCTCCCATGCCGACAGTTCCGTCGACTTCCAGGAATTCATGATCATGCCCTTGGGCGCGCCCTCGTTCAAAGAGGCGGTCCGCTGGGGTGCCGAAGTATTCCACAACCTGAAGAAAGTCTTGAAGGCTAAAGGCCACATAACCGCCGTCGGCGACGAAGGCGGCTTCGCCCCGAATCTTCCCAGTAACGAAGCGGCGATCGAAGTGATCGTCGAAGCGATCCAAAAAGCCGGCTATGTGCCCGGAAAAGACATTTACATCGCCCTTGACGTCGCCGCCAGCGAATTCTACGACGAAGAAAAAGGCGTCTACGATCTCAAGAAGAGCAAAGAAGGCACCAGGACGAGCGAAGAAATGGTCGCCTGGTACGAACGTTTGATTACCAAATTCCCGATCGTTTCCATCGAAGACGGCCTCAGCGAAAAAGACTGGGACGGCTGGGTCAAACTGACCGCCCACCTTGGCCATAAGATCCAAATCGTCGGCGACGACATCTTCGTCACCAACCCGTCGATCTTCAAGCAAGGAATCGAAAAGAAGATCGCCAACTCGATTCTTGTAAAACTGAATCAGATCGGCACTTTGACCGAAACGCTCGATTGCATGGCCATGGCCAACCGCAACAGCTATACGACGATCATCTCGCACCGTTCGGGCGAAACCGAAGACACGACGATCGCCGATTTGGCCGTCGCCATGAACGCCGGACAGATCAAGACCGGATCGATGAGCCGCACCGACCGCATCGCCAAATACAACCAACTGATTCGCATCGAAGACGAGTTGGGCGAAACGGCCGTGTTCCTCGGCAAGCAGACGTTCAAGAACCTATAACAAATACTAAGAGCCGCCTCGCAGCGGCTCTTTTCATTTCGTCTTTTTGATCAGGCAACTGTTCATCAGGCAGGCAATCGCCTTGTCGACGGCTTTGCCCCGATGGGAATATTTGTGCTTTTCCTCGAGCGTGGCCTGGCCGAAGCTTTTGCCCAATTCGTCGCTTTTGAAGATCGGGTCGTAACCGAACCCGCCTTCGCCGTCGATCGATTCGGTGATGATGCCGTCGGTGGTACCGATGAAGATGCGGTAGTCGCCGTTGGGGTGCATCAGCACGAGCGTGCACGTGAACTGCGCCCTGCGGTTTTTATAAGGAATCATCATCTGAATGATCGATTCCATTTTGTCTTTGTAGTTGGAGCCCGGCATGAAACGGGCCGATTTGACGCCTGGGAAGCCACCCAAAGCTTCGATTTGCAAGCCTGAATCGTCGGCGAGGACCGGTTTATTCACGTATTTGGCCACCGCGCGGGCTTTGATCAAAGCGTTATCGAGAAATGTCAAACCGGTTTCGTTGAAAGGGAGCGAGAGCTCGATTTCCTTCAATGATGAAAGAGAAATCGAATAACCGGAGAAAAAATGGCGGAATTCGCGCATTTTGTCTTCGTTGTTGGTGGCGATAATTACCTCAAAATCCATATTATTAACATTTTAATAATAAACGGAAAACAACGAGTTAAGCAACAATATTCATATGTGTCGGTTTTACGTAAAAGAGATTTGCGTTACCAAACATGATGTTAGGCGACCGCGGGAGATATGCCATAAAGCGAGGGGGCCTCAACGACGCTATTTTGTCAAAACGGGTTGGACTTTGTGTTCGTTGACGATTTCACCGGCTTTTGTCAATGCGATTTTGGTGATGACCGGACCCGTCAATTCGTAGATCAGCGTGGCCGCCAGGGCGACCGCGAGAATCATTGCCCCGTATTCGGGATTGGAGTCGAATCCTTGCGAGGCCAGCGTGGCCATACCGATAGCGACGCCGGCTTGGGGAAACAGGGTCCAACCAAGATATTTCTGGACGATCGGCTCGGCTTTGGTGATGCGGCCGCCAGCATAAGCGCCAATGAATTTGCCGATCATGCGGAATACGATGTAAACGCCGGCCACGATCAAGACGAGGCTGCCGCTTAAAAAGACGCTTAAGTCGAGCGAGGCTCCGCTGACGACGAAGAATATCATAAATAGCGGCGGGGTCCAACGTTCGGC